>Ga0157364_1001438_pt1 | contig 20222 bp, 16 predicted proteins | sample AttsexASBM2_FD_111476 | JGI IMG/M metagenome (GOLD analysis project Ga0157364, IMG submission 111476) | Fungus gardens microbial communities from leaf cutter ant in Ribeirão Preto, State of São Paulo, Brazil - Atta sexdens ASBM2 | ecosystem: Host-associated > Fungi > Mycelium > Unclassified ...
AGGTATAATCGGCCACGTTTACACATCCCCTTCAGTGCCGAAGTGGCGAAATCGGTAGACGCAGTTGATTCAAAATCAACCGCCCTTTGGGTGTGCCGGTTCAAGTCCGGCCTTCGGCACCATCGGAACATCAATAGACGTCAACGGACGTCTTTTTTTGTGCCTGAAATCAAGTCACCGCAAGGCTTTTCTCGCTTTTTCACTCTACCTAAGTCAACCTGATTCAATCTACATCAACTTACTGATGCGGGTACAACTGCGGGTATATCCCGGTTCGATAATGTTTATACCCACACAAAACCCTTGAAAGGATACTCATCATGGCTCTGAGTGATGTGAAGGTTCGTTCGGCTAAGCCTGAAGCAAAAGCCTATAAACTAACTAACGGTGAAGGCATGGTGTTGCTGGTTCACCCTAACGGTTCCAAATACTGGCGGCTTCGTTATCGTTTTGGCGGTAAGGAGAAGATGCTGGCGCTGGGGAAATACCCTGAAGTCTCGCTGGCTGATGCCAGGGGGCGCCGGGATGAAGCCCGTAAGCTAATAGCTAATGGCATCGATCCCAGTGAGAACAAGAAAGCCGTTAAGGTAGAGCAGGAGCAAGAGGCTATAACGTTTGAAGTGGTAGCCAGAGAGTGGCACGCCAGCAATCAGAAGTGGTCTGCATCCCATAGCGCTCGTGTATTGAAAAGCCTCGAGGATAATCTCTTTGCTGCCATCGGTAAGCGGAGCATTGCCGAATTGAAGACACGGGATCTGCTTGTACCCATCAAAGCCGTCGAGTCATCCGGGCGGCTCGAAGTTGCCGCCCGTTTACAGCAGCGAACTACCGCGATTATGCGCTTTGCCGTTCAGAGCGGCTTAATCGACTACAATCCTGCGCAAGAGATTGCCGGTGCGGTTGCTACGGCGAAAAGACAGCATCGTGCGGCTTTGGAGCTTAATCGTATTCCTGAATTACTTCATCGCATTGATCACTATTCCGGAAGACCATTAACCCGACTTGCTGTCGAACTTACCTTGTTAGTCTTTATCCGCTCAAGCGAGCTGCGATTTGCCCGCTGGTCAGAAGTCGATTTTGAAACGGCCATGTGGATGATTCCCGGTGCACGTGAACCGCTGGAGGGTGTTAAGCATTCTCAGCGTGGTTCAAAGATGCGGACGCCTCATCTTGTTCCTTTGTCGCGGCAGGCTCTAGCCATTCTGGAAAAGATCAAAAGCATAAGCGGGAATCGTGAGCTGATTTTCGTAGGCGATCACGATCCGCGTAAGCCGATGAGTGAGAACACAGTGAACAAGGCTTTGCGAGTGATGGGCTATGACACGAAAACGGAAGTGTGTGGACATGGTTTCAGAACGATGGCGTGTAGTTCGCTGATTGAATCAGGATTGTGGTCGAGGGATGCGGTAGAGCGGCAGATGAGCCATCAGGAACGTAGCTCTGTGCGGGCGGCCTACATTCATAAGGCCGAGCATCTGGGAGAGCGTAGGCTGATGCTGCAGTGGTGGGCTGATTTTCTGGATATTAATCGAGAAAAATCAATTAGTCCGTTTGACTTTGCTAAGTTGAAGACTAAGTAAATTTAGTAAACGAGAACGATTTGCTGTCCACCAAACGAAAAGCCATTTGTGGCATGTATAAATATGCGCTTTATCTGGAGGTAAGAAGGGAGATAGTGCACGTGTATGAGACAAACTTGCGTCAGTGTAAAGTGATATTACACAGTTTATTTAACAAAATTGCATAAAAGTGCCCAGTCTTTAAAAATATTTGCGCATAATTCATTCTTGTTTGGTTTTTTTAAATTTTTTTTAAAATCAATTAGTTGAGTCGAGAGAGGATATTTTTTTTCACCTGAATTATGATTTCCCTCCTCTGTAGATATGCTACTGCATTATTTTTTAGTTTACATTCTGATCTTTTTGCTCAATTATAGCTTTGCTAAATCACTTTTAACTCTGTACACGGTCTACAGATTTGAGTGCTGAGGTGCGACAGACTGTAATCTGTCGCGTTGACTCAAACCCAAACGTCTAAAATTAGGAGATTAAATCTATGTCAGTTTATCAAATTTCTTACGATCTGCGAAAGCAGAAAGATTATGCCTCTCTCATTGAGCGCATCAAGTCTTATGGGACCTGGTGTCATCCTCTGGAATCAACCTGGATTATTGTCACCGAGCAAACGGCAACTCAAGTTCGCGATTATCTCAAAGCCGTTATGGATAACGATGATGGTTTACTCGTCACTGGTTTGCGGGGAGACGGTGCGTGGTATGGGCTTTCCGACAAGATATCTCAATGGCTTAAAAACAACTTATAATCGCCACGATTAAGAATAGATGCGCCAGGGATGGTGCAATAAATCAGGGGCCCGTATGCCAACACCTTTAAAAAAGTTAGGTCAAATTGCAGGCATCCGTTCAGGCCACACTCTAAGGGGAGCAATCACGCCTGACCCTGAAGGGGATGTGCGTCTGTTACAGATTAAAGACCTTGATCAGGACTGGCAGTTCAATCATAACGCTCTACCTACTGTCTTATGGGGACAACGCATCGCTCCCCCATTTCTTGAACAGGGGGAGATTATTGTTGCGGCCAGGGGGAATCGTAATCCGGCAGTTGTCTATCGTGGCGAGGTTCCTGTGGTTGCTACCAGCCAGTTTCTGATTGTTAGCCTCAGAAGACAAGAGCGTGAGATTGTCCCCGAATACCTTTGCTGGCTGTTAAACCATCCGATGATTCAGCAATGGTTTCATCGGAGTGGCACCAACATTCAGTTAATAACGAAATCAGCGCTGCTGGATGTCGCTATCCCGGTTCCGTCTCTTGAAACTCAATTACAGCTTATCGAGCTCCAGCGTATATGGCAGAAAGAAGATGAACTTATCAATAGGTTACAGGAAAATCGCCATCAGCTTGAGCTTGGTATTTTGCAAAAATTACTTAAGGATTAACTTGTTATGAGCAATATGATCGATCAGGACCGCATCAACCGCGTGCTATGGGGCGTATGTGACACTTTCCGTGGCACCATCAGCCCTGATACTTACAAAGATTTCATTCTTACTATGCTGTTTCTGAAGTACATCTCGGATGTCTGGCAGGATCACTACGATGGTTACAAAGCCCAGTATGGCGATGAACCTGAGCTGATTGAAGAGATGATGAAGAACGAACGCTTTGTTCTACCGAAAGATGCTAGCTTTTATGCTCTCTATAAGCGTCGAAGTGAGGCGGGTAACGGTGAACGTATAGATGTAGCTTTACACGCAATTGAAGAAGCTAATGGCACCAAGCTGAAAGATGGTAGCAAGAGCGTGTTCCAGGAAATTTCATTTAATACCAATAAGCTTGGTGATGAAAAACAAAAGAATATGATTTTGAAGCAGTTACTCGAAGATTTTACTCATCCAGAGCTGAATCTTAAGCCCAGCCGGATCGGGGGATTAGATGTAATTGGTAACGCTTATGAATATTTAATTGGCAAGTTTGCGGCTAACAGCGGCCAGAAAGCCGGAGAGTACTATACGCCCCCTGAAGTGTCAGATCTGCTCGCAGCTTTGCTTGACCCACAGCCAGGGGAATCTATCTGTGACCCAACCTGTGGTTCTGCTTCACTACTGATGAAGTGTGGTAAGTGGGTAGCTCAACAACACCACAGTAAGAATTATGAACTTTACGGGCAGGAAGCGATTGGTTCAACTTGGTCTCTGGCTAAAATGAACATGTTTCTGCACGGTGAGGATAACCATAAGATCGAGTGGGGTGACACTATCCGCAACCCCAAGCTACTCGATAAAAATGCTAACCTGATGCTATTTGATGTGGCAACCGCTAACCCACCTTTCTCACTGGAGAAATGGGGGCTTGAAGATATTTCTGACGACCAGTTCAGTCGTTTTCGTCGTGGTCTGCCGCCTAAAACCAAGGGCGACTATGCGTTTATCCTGCATATGATCGAAACCATGAAGCCGAAAACCGGACGTATGGGTGTGGTGGTTCCCCATGGCGTTTTGTTCCGTAGTTCCAGCGAAGGAAAAATTCGGCAGAAATTAATTGAAGAAAACCTTCTGGACGCGGTGATTGGCCTGCCGGAAAAGCTGTTTTTTGGTACAAGTATACCTGCGGCAATCCTGATTTTTAAAAAGAGTAAAGTGGACGATAACGTGTTGTTTATCGATGCCAGTCGTGATTTTAAGTCGGGTAAAAACCAGAACCAGTTGAGTGCGGAAAATATTGCCAACATTGTCAAAACCTACCGTAACGGTGATAACGTCGACAAATATGCTTATATTGCCAGTTTGCAAGAGATCCGCGACAACGACTACAACCTGAATATTCCTCGCTACGTCGATACTTTCGAAGAAGAAGAAGAAATTGACCTGAGGGCGGTTCGCGCCGAGCGCAAACAACTGCAATCGCAATTGGCTGAGCTGGAAGTAGAGATGGCTAAGTATCTAGCGGAGTTGGGTTATGATTCCTGAAGGATGGCAGTTAAGTACAATAGAAAGAATCGCTATAGTTTCCTCAGGAGGAACGCCCAGTCGTAAAAACCCTTCCTATTGGAATGGTAATATTCACTGGGTTACGACCGCTGAAGTTAAATTTGAAACAATTCTTGATACTTCAGAGAAAATAACAATAGATGGGTTAAATAACTCATCAGCAAAACTATATCCAAAAAATACCATCCTTATGGCAATGTATGGTCAAGGAAAAACTAGAGGGCAAGTTGCAAAGTTAGGTATAGAGGCAACAACTAATCAGGCATGTGCTGCAATCATTCTGAAGACAGGATATGACGTCGATTATTACTACCAATTTCTAATAAGCCAGTATGATAATATTCGAGGGATGTCTAATAGCGGTGGTCAAGAAAATCTAAGTGCTGGAATAGTAAAATCGATTCAGGTTCCAGTCCCTCCACTGCATGAGCAAAAAAAAATAGCCCAAATCCTTTCTACTTGGGATAAGGCTATCACAATCACTGAGCAACTACTCGCCAATAGTCAGCAGCAGAAAAAAGCACTGATGCAGCAATTATTAACTGGTAAGAAGTGTTTTCCAGAGTTTAGTGAGGACTGGAAAGAAGTTTACTTAGGCGATATAGCAAAAATCACCACTGGTAGTTCTAATCGGCAAGACTCCCAGTTGAGTGGAAAATATACCTTTTTCGACCGTTCAGAAGATATCCGCTCTAGCGATAGATATTTGTTTGATGGTGAGGCAGTGATTGTTCCTGGCGAGGGCCAGGACTTTGTTCCAAAATATTTTTTTGGAAAATTCGACCTTCATCAGCGTACATATGCAATTATGGATTTTCCAACCTGTGATGGGAAATATCTTTTTTATGCTATTCATTATTTCAGAGCACACTTTTTATCTCAAGCTGTAGGGTCTACGGTAAAATCTTTACGTTTACCTATGTTTCAAAAAATGAGGTTGTATTTACCAACCTTAGCCCAACAAAAAAAGATCGCTTCAATTCTCTCCAATGCAGACCGAGAAATTGAACTATTACAGCAAAAACTCAGCTACCTGAAAAAAGAAAAAAAAGCCCTTATGCAGCAGCTGCTCACTGGTAAACGCCGGGTGAAGATGGAGGTCGCATGACTGATAAACACTTACCTCAACCTCCAGCAGGTGAATTCCTACTGTTCCAAAGCGAAGATGGTCGCGCACGTGTTGAATGCCGCTTTCAGTCAGATACGCTTTGGCTCACTCAGGCATCGATGGCTGAGCTATATGATAAGGATGTTCGTACCATCAACGAGCACCTGATCAACATCTTTTCAGAAGGCGAACTTGGTCAAAATTCAACTATCCGGAAATTCCGGATAGTTCGCCAGGAAGGAAAGCGTCAAGTTTCCAGAGAGATAGAGCACTACAGTCTCGAAGCTATATTGGCCGTAGGCTATCGTGTTCGCTCAGTTCGGGGGACTCAGTTCCGTCAGTGGGCCACGCAAACCCTACAGGAATATCTGATTAAAGGATTTGTAATGGATGACGAGCGGTTGAAGAATCCGCCCGTTGGCTCTTCTGTAGTGCCCGACTACTTTGACGAGATGCTGGAACGTATCCGAGATATTCGTGCCAGCGAGCGGCGTGTCTATCTGCGTGTGCGGGATATTTTCGCGCTGGCTGCTGATTATCAGCCGACTCTGAAAGAGACCACCCTCTTCTTTCAAACCATCCAGAACAAACTGCACTTTGCCTGCACTGGGCGTACAGCCGCTGAGCTGATCCACCAGCGGACAGATGCCAGCCAGCCTCATATGGGGCTCACCAGCTATAAAGGCAATGACGTGCGAAAAGGCGATGTCACGGTTGCTAAGAATTACCTGACCCAAAAAGAGGTCAGTGAGCTGAACCGTGTAGTGAATATGTGGCTGGACTATGCCGAAGATCAGGCGCTGCGACGTCAGCAGGTTTTTTTACAGGACTGGCAGGAGAAGCTGGATCAATTCCTGCAGTTCAACGACCGCAACGTGCTACAGGGCGCTGGTACTGTCAGTAAGAAAATGGCAGATGAAAAAGCTCAGGGTGAATATGCAAGATTTGCAGAGCAACGGCGTTTATTAAAAGAGGCCGAGGGTGAAAAGGATATTACCGAGCTACTGCACTGGAAAGCCGATAAAGATAAGGGAACATCATGAGCATGCAAATCGCGCCAAAATTCCAGGAAGAGTACAGTGCCAAGCTTCCGGCGCTGGCTCTCTTGAGCAATTTAGGCTGGACGTATATTTCACCTCAGCAAGCAATGTCTGCGCGAGCAGGTAAGGCAGATCAGGTGGTTTTAAACCAGATTTTGCGTGAACAGTTAGCCAAGAGAACGTTTATCTTTGCCGGTAAAGAGCATGTCATTTCCAACAAAGCGATTGATAGCCTTATCGCCGAAGTTAACAGCCCGGCATTAAACCAGGGATTAATTACCGCCAATGAACATTTGTACAATCACCTTTTGTACGGCATCTCAGTGACGGAGTTTATCGATGGCAAACGGGCGAACCCAACTATCTCGTTGATCGACTGGAACAACCCGAAGAACAACAGCTTTGTTTTCACCGAAGAGTTCAGTGTGACACGCGCTAACGGTATTGAGGCACGCAGGCCCGATATTGTCTGCTTTGTGAATGGTATTCCGTTGGTAGTCATCGAGGCTAAGCGCCCGGACGGCAATGCTAAAAAAGGGCCGACTATTGACGAAGGGATATCTCAAAGTCTGCGAAACCAGCGTCATGATGAAATTCCGCGACTGTTTGCCTATAGCCAGATCTTACTGTCGATAAACGGTCATGATGGGCGTTACGGGACTTGCGGAACACCAGCCAAGTTTTGGGCGACATGGTGGGAAGAAGATATCTCCGATCTGGAGATGCTTGCCATCAAAAACCGTAAGCTTACCGCGCAACAGATGGATTCAATCTTCAGTCACCGCCCGGTTGCATGTTTGGAATGGTATCAGAACCTGATCGCAGGGGGCGAGCTAGCTTTAACGGGCCAGGATCAGTTGCTTATAAGCCTGCTGCTGCCCGAGCGCATGCTGGATATGGCTCGCTTCTTCACATTGTTTGATAAGAGAGCCGGTAAGGTCATTGCCCGATATCAGCAGGTATTCAGTATCAAACGGCTGCTACAGCGGATAGAAACGAAGAACCCTGATGGCAGCCGCAACGGTGGGGTTATCTGGCATACCACGGGTTCAGGTAAGTCACTGACGATGGTTTTCCTCAGTAAGGCTCTGATTCTGAGTGAAACTCTCAAGCAGTGCCGCATCGTAGTGGTGACCGATCGCGTCGATTTGGAAAACCAGCTCAGTCGCACCTTTATCTCAACCGGGGAACTGGCAGGTAAAAGGGATAAAGCCGATACCATTGCCACCTCTGGCAGGCGTTTAGCCGAACAGATTGGTAATGGTACTGAGCGCATTCTCTTCTCGTTGATTCAGAAATTTAATACGGCCACTCGCCTGCCCGAGTGCGTGAATACCAGCCCCGATATCATTGTGCTGATTGATGAAGGCCACCGTAGCCATGGCGGTGAGAGTCATCAACGCATGAAGCTGGCTCTACCCAACGCGGCCTTTGTTGCTTTCACCGGTACACCGTTGCTGAAAGATGATAAGACCACTAATAAATTTGGTCCCATCGTTCATGCTTACACCATGCAGCGTGCGGTAGAGGACAAAACCGTCACTCCGCTTCTCTACGAAGAGCGGCCACCCGAGCTGAATGTTAACGAACGAGCTATAGATAGTTGGTTTGACCGTATCACCGAGGGGTTAACGGATAAACAAAAAACCGACTTGAAGCGTAAGTTTGCTAATAAAGGGCAGGTTTATAATGCCGATGACCGTATCCACCTTATTGCGCTGGATATCGCTAACCATTTTGTCAAAAACATCGATGATGGATTGAAGGGGCAGCTCGCCTGTGACAGTAAAGCAGCAGCGATAAAATACAAAAAGTATCTTGATGAAGCCGGACTGTTTGAGTCTGCAGTGGTCATTAGTTCTCCCGACACGCGTGAAGGGAATACCGAGGTGGATGAATCTGGCATCCCTGATGTGACCAAATGGTGGCAAGATAATGTCGGCTCTCAGGATGAGCAGGTTTACACGCGCAATGTCATTGAGCGTTTTGATAAAGATGATTCGCTGAAGCTTCTTATTGTGGTTGATAAGTTACTTACCGGATTTGATGAGCCCAAAAATGCCGTGCTTTACATCGATAAGCCTCTCAAAGGGCATAACCTGATTCAGGCAATAGCCCGTGTTAACCGCCTCCACCCTAAGAAAAAATTTGGTTTGCTAATCGATTATCGGGGCATCCTCAAAGAGCTGGATACCACCATTGAAGATTACCAGAAGCTGGCATCCCGTACGCAGGGCGGGTTTGACATCGACGATCTGGTGGGGCTGTACGGTCAGATGAGTACGGAGTACAAGCGCCTTCCCCAGCTCTATAAAAATCTGTGGGCGATTTTTGCTGGTGTAAAAAACAAAAACGATATTGAGCAGCTCCGTCAGGTGCTGGTGCCGCGCACGGAAGAAAAGTACGGCGAAATGGTTGATGTTCATCTTAAAGTTCGTGAAGATTTTTATGAGGCACTCACTCAATTTGCCAGTTGCCTGAAAGTGGCGTTGCAGTCAGCGACCTTCTTTGAGGATAAGAGTTTCAGCGAAGATGATCGCCAGCACTACAAAGAGACGCTAAGGCAATTTACCAGCCTGCGTCAGTTGGTGAAGCAGGATGCCGGTGAGACGGTAGATTATGATCAGTACACTGAACAGGTTAAAAAGCTGCTGGATAAACACGTTGTTGGCGTAGAAGTCCGCGAGCCTGATGGAGTGTATGAAGTCAGCAAAATGGGACAGCGGCCCGAAGAGTGGAGCGAGGATAAAACTCGCAACGAAACGGATATTATCAAAACCCGCGTAACCCGCATGATTGAGCAGGATTTACGTGATGATCCTTATGCCCAGGAAGCCTTCTCGAAGTTACTGCGTCTGGCTATTGAAGAGGCGGAAAAACTGTTTGATCACCCTCTCAAGCAGTACATGCTATTTCGTGAATTTGAGGAGCAAGTACAAGATCGGCGGCTGAACGAAATACCCGACGTATTTGCTGGTAATCACCATGCACAGGCTTACTTCGGTGTGTACAAAAAAGTACTGCCGGAGGTTTTTGCCGTTACCGATTCTCAAGTTATCGATAAGTGGGTGAAGCTTGCATTTGAAGTAGACCAGGCTGTTGATATATCAGTGGCTGAGAACTCGATCAATCCGCAAAATATCGAGGCTGATATCCGCAAGAAGCTTCTGCCGATGATGTTTAAAGAGTGTAAAGCAATAGGTGGTGGAATGGATCAGGCGAAAAAGATTGTGGAAATGATCGTCCAGATTACCCGCGTGGGGCTGAGCGGAGTCTAAATTGTGGGCGAAAGAGCAATGAGCTTCATTTACGGTGATGAACGCATTACCTTCGAGTGTAAACCCCGACCGTTGGTGAATGGGCGTATCCTGATAAAAGTTCATCCCGACTGCCGGGTTGTAGTATCCGCGCCGCAGGATACCGATGACCAACAGGTTCTGAATGCCGTTGAAAAGCGTGGGCGCTGGATCTATCAGCAGCTACGGGACTTCCGTAAGCAGCTGGAATATATAACTCCACGACAGTATATCAGCGGTGAGAGCCATTATTACCTGGGCAAACAGTACATGCTTAAGGTGATAGTGGCTCCCTCTGACGCTCAGGGCGTAAAAATGTTGCGTGGCAAGTTGGAAGTCACCTCACGCCATAAGAGCGCTGAAAAGGTTCTACAGTTGCTGACTGACTGGTATAAGGCTCGAGCCCGCGAAGTCTTCGCCAAAAGGCTGAGCGCTATGCTGGAGCAAGCGTTATGGGTCAGTGACTCACCGCCATTGCGCATTCTTACCATGCAGACTCAGTGGGGAAGTTGTTCCCCCAATGGAGGGGTGACCCTGAATCCCAATCTGGTAAAGGCCCCGCGTGAGTGTATCGATTACGTTATCTTGCATGAACTCTGCCATCTGGCCGAGCATAACCATAGCGAACGCTTCTACCGGCTCATGGGGCAGGTAATGCCTGGCTGGGAGAAGACCAAGAAGCGTTTGGACGGGATGGCTGGGATGATAATGACAAGCTAAACATAATGGCGTGCGATGCTTCTGTCCTGCAGCATCCATCGCTTGAGGGAGGAGAATATGGAAAAAATCATATGTGCTCTGTGTAATACCGCAGTTGAGGTGACGGTGCTGTCCAGCCATTTGCTAACCAATCATGGCTGGAAGATGGTACCTCATCTTGCTAAGCCGGTAGCTGAGGCATCGCTTATTGCCCGTCAAACCTGCAAATGTCCAGTATGTAACGTCTCTCTCAAAGACGCGAAAAGATTAGAAAAGCATATAAATAAAGCCCATTCAGAAAGACTAAGCTCTTCTTCCATCAGTAGTAATCCTTCAAAGAAAAACAGTGTAACGACGATTTCCTATCAATGGGCGATAACTCAACCGCTCGATAAAAAATACTCCACTGTAGTAGAGAAATTCGTTGCTGAAAAAACGTTATCTGAAATTGAAAAAGAAATAATGACCATCGTGAATAGCTATGATGCGGCGGATACTTCCAGACAGAGTTTAATGTCAGGGCGGCTCATTCTGCTTGCCTATGCCAAGAAAAGACTTGCTGCAAAAGGCAAATCTAGCAAAAACAAGAAAGTAACGGCGAAGGGTAAAAAAACCAAAAGTGCCAAGTCACGAGACATTATGGACCAATACATTGGCGGGCGTAGAATTGTTGTATCCGGCGGCTTACCTTCCTTAGGAAAAAGGTGAGGAGGTTAATTCGCTGATAAATATAATTATTATTTTTAAATTTAACTTCAACTATTAGCATACAGCCAGAAAGTCAGACATACAGGAAGGTACATGACCACGAGCAATGAACTTCTCCTTAGGCCAATTAGCGACCTGATGAAACAGCATTTTTTCATTCCCTCTTATCAACGGGGCTACCGCTGGACACAAAGGCAGGTTACAGACCTGCTGGATGATATCGCTGAATTCCAGAAAAACAGCGAGTCAAGTTCACGTAAAGCCTTCTACTGCCTCCAACCCGTTGTGGTTAAAAAATGCGGTGAGGAATGGGAGCTAGTCGATGGCCAGCAGCGCCTGACAACTATTAGCATTATCCTTCATTATCTTAAGGACATTGCCGCTATGCTTGGACATTCTGGGTACTCTCTGCGCTACGAAACCCGCCCTGAGAGTGCAAGTTTCCTCAGTAATATTAATAGTGATCACGCAGATGATAATATTGATTTTTATCATATGAATCAGGCTCGGGAAGTAATAGACGCATGGTTCAGTTCACGACCGCCTGTCTATAAGTTCAGCTTTTTGCAGACTCTGCTGAATGATGATGAGGCTGGTAAAAATGTAAAAGTGATCTGGTATCAGCTAAGCGAGCAGGCAAACGTGACTGAGGTCTTTTCCCGGTTTAATCGTGGAAAAATCCCGCTAACCAACGCAGAGCTGGTTAAAGCACTGCTGCTCAATGCCGGGAACTTCAGCCATGCAACAGATCTCAACGTTCGCTTTCACCAACTCAGGATTGCGCAGGAGTGGGATGAAACAGAACGCCACCTTCAGCAGGAAGACTTCTGGTATTTCATCAGTAATCATCCCCGTGAGAGCAACCGTATAGAGTTTATACTCGGACTGGTCGCAGTTTCACTGAAGTCTGGTGTTTCCCGCCAAGATCCACACTACATATTCCTGTCGTTCGCTCATTACTTGGAAGAAACGCATCAGGATCCGGAGCGCATAGAGAAAGTGTGGCTGCGGATAAAACAGCGCTTTATGTTACTCGATGAGTGGTTCCAAGGCCGCATGACTTATCATCTTGTCGGTTACCTCATTAGTAACAGTGAGAGCGTCATTCCTCAGCTTATCAGCGAGTCTGAAAGCTGCGAGACTAAATCGAAATTCATTGCCGGACTGAAGCAAAGAATACTACGTATTGCCCTGCCAGGACTAGCGGGCCCGTTGAGCCAGGGACGGGTCGAGCGCAGCAGCCAGATTGACGCCACACTCTCTGCTCTGACGTATCCTGAGCGTTCGTTGCGTCCTGTGCTTCTGCTTTTTAATATTGCCATTTTGCTGGCTAACAAAAATTCATCTACCCGATTCCCATTCCGACATTACAAGCTCGACGCTTGGGATATTGAGCACATTACTTCAGTCAGCTCACAAATGCCGGAAAATATCAGCGGACAGAAGGCCTGGACAGAAGTGATGCGTGAGCATTTTCGTCCTTACAATTTATCGGAAGAAGGAACCGATAAGGTAAGTTCGGCACAACAGGTACTGTTTGAGCGTGCAAAAGCTTTGCTTCTGGAAGAACCCTTTGACAATGAAAAATTTGAAGTCTATTTCAGCGACATTCTGCATGAGTATAGTCAGATGCCTCTACTAGACAGGGATGACAGCATTGGAAACCTTACGCTACTGGATCAGTCAACTAACAGAAGCTATCGCAACGCCATCTTTCCGGTGAAGCGTAATCGCATTATTGAAGCGGACAAAGCGTCAACTTTTGTCCCTCCCGGTACAAGAAACGTATTTCTTAAATACTACAGCAGTAACGTCCACGAAATGACTTTCTGGAGTAGCCAGGATCAGGATAGCTACCGGCGCGCAATTACAGACGCCCTGACCGTATTTTTTGATGGAGCAATGTATGCAGCAAGGTAAAGTCATCACATTCGCCAGTTTATTCTGCGAAGTCAGCAACGTTGAGATCCCCATCATACAGCGAGACTATGCTCAGGGGCGCGAGGACACATGGGAGATTCGCGATCAGTTTCTCCTGTCGCTCAGTCAGGCGTTAACAGCTCCTGTTGGCACTCTACCGCTTGATCTCGATTTTATTTATGGAAACCTCAGCACTGAGGAGCGTCCCACCCTTTCGGTCCTTGATGGCCAGCAGCGCCTTACAACTCTCTTCTTGCTTCACTGGTATCTAGCGAATAAAGAGGGTAAATATGATGATTTCATTGAGCGATTCACTTATTTGGGCAAATCCCGTTTCACATATCAGACCCGCACCGCCGCAACGGAGTTTTTCCATGCGCTGGTGCGAGCCGACAACAGTGGTCTACAGTTTGCAGAGAATGCCCCTGACCTTAGGGATCAGATAACGGACAGCCGCTGGTTTTATCACTCCTGGCTTCAGGACCCTACGGTTTCAGCCTGCTTGACGATGCTGAATGCGATTCAATCATGCTTCGATGACGCACCGAGTGGGCTTTATTTCAAACTGTGCAGTTCTGACTCGCAGCCTGTTGTATTTCAATATTTAAACCTGTCCTCATTTGGACTTTCTGACGATCTCTATATCAAAATGAATTCGCGGGGGAAAGCGCTTACCGATTTCGAAAACTTCAAAGCCTGGCTCTCAGGCAGAATGAGCCAGCAGCCTGGTGCCGTGACATTTGGAGAGAAAATCGATCAGGCCTGGACTGATATGTTCTGGAATCTGAGCAAAAAAAGGGCTGAAAGCTTTGATACCCTTTTTCTGCGCTTTTTTAAGCGGATGGCATTTCTTCTTGAATGCAGTCAGTCATCTGAACCTGCATATCTGCTGGCAAACCTAAATGCGACCTGGTTCAACGCCCTGAGAAGCACCCGTGAAGGTTTTAGTTCCTCAGAATTCGAAGCGAAGGACACCTTCAACCCCAGTAACATCGAAATCATCTCATCCGTACTAGATTTCCTTTGCTCCCAGCATGCAACCCGTGAACACCGCAGCTTGCTGATGGAGTTTCTAACGGGCTCTGACTTACTTGGAGCATGTCGTTTTTATGCACTCTGCACATTTATTACTTATAAGAAATCGTCCAGCCACGCCTACTTCGCTGAGCAGCACGCTCAATGGAGCCGTGTCACCGATAATTTCCTGTACACCATGCGTATTGACAGCAATCAGGTTGCAGTGGGGGTTATTCGTTCTCTGAATGAACTGGCCTCATATGCTGGTAACATTTACAGCTATATGAGTACAGTCGACGTTCGACTGGGTTTTAACGAGCAGTGGGATGAGGAAGCCCTTAAAGCAAAGCTGATTACTTTGGATAGTGAATGGGAGACTGCCTTAATTCGGGCAGAATCTCACCCTCATCTTAAAGGTCGCGTAAGGGGGCTGCTCAAGGGGGCCAAAACTGCTGATAATAGCGGTTACGATCTTACCCGATTTATATCTCTGACAGAGAAAACCTATTGGGTGCTTAACGAACAGGTTCTGCATAACTACGAGCACTTACTTGAACGTGCGCTGCTGTCACTGGGAGACTATCTGATATGGCAGAAAGGACAACGGTATACCTTTTGCCTTCCTTTACATCAGTCTTGGCGTGAGCGTAATGAGAACTGGCTGAGGGTGACAGAGAAACGTGTGTTTATTGAGCTGTTGGATAAGCTGAATATAGAAGCAGATATGTCAAATACACTCCGAGAAATTATTCAGGAATCAAACCCGGGCGGCTGGCGCGAACTGGTCGTGAAAGACCCTGAGACCATTCGCTACTGTTCGGAAAAGATTATCGATAAATTAGATAACCAGGTGTATCTGCTAAGTAAGACAAACCTTCGCGGCTATTTCCGGGAGCTGCACAGCTGGGTGCTTTCGAAAAAGTTGTTGGCCCTTCTTCGCAGAGAGGATGGAAACGTACCTTTCACTGCCGTGACCTATCACTCAGTCTATGGGGATGCATGGCCATGTATCGAGCTTACGGTAAGCGAAGAGGAAACGTTCTTTATCGCACATGAGAACGGTGTCTGGTTTGACTGTCACAATTTGGATGAAGAAGGTGAGCCACTCCCCTTGCCGTCCTTCTTTAAACCACTGGTAGATAAGTTGATGCATGAAGCGGATACAGTTTCCAAAACCTAACACTGTACTAGTTACTTATGCAGGAGCTGGGCAGGGGCAAAACTCGGACAGCCCGGCTGTAGGTACATGTGCAGGATGAGCACAAAGCAGTCTTTCAGCTGTCGTCGTTCTTCTTCCATGGAAAGTAAATATAACTTCTGCATAAGCGTCAATACAGGCCGTATTGACGCTTATGCTTACCCTCGGTATGGAAGTGGTAAATAAACCCAGTTTTCGTACCGTAGTACGTTTCATAATTTTTCTATCCGCCGCGAGTCAGCAATACGCTGTAGCATCCAAGTTTCCACTTCGCTTTTATACCAACGGGAACTCCGTCCCAGTTTGATGGGTTTCGGGAATTCGCCATCCTGAATAAGCTTGTAGAACCACTTATCTGTCATGCCGGTGTATGTGGTGATGAATGTCATATCGATAAGCGGGTCTTCAGCACTAAGAATGGGGTTATTGATAGTAGCCATGGAATCTCTCCCTCTGAAAATTAATGATGGGAGGAGTCCGGCGTGGTTGAGTTCTATTGCACGCCAGTACTCCTTCAGAGGATAGGGATTGCCAGTAAAAAAATACCTGAGCGCATTCTCGGCCCCGCTAGTCCGGGACAGATCTTGACGGGGAAATCAGCGCTGGCTGCATCCAAAATTACGTTCGCCATCACCGGTGACTTTGGTATGATTTTTTGCAAGATATGAAGCTCGTACTAATGCCTCCTGTAGTTGTTCATTATTGCTTTGGTCAATCCAGCACACAGGATTTTTTGGAAAATGTGCCAGTGTTGCGTACTCTTCATTATCCACACGCAGAGCGCTACACCATGCCTGTTTAATTAATCCTGCCAGAGACGTTGAATCATTATAGTTACCGGCAGAACACCAGACTTCACGATTGAGTAATAACACGACATGGTAATGTTTTTTACCGTTAAGCTCCCCGTATTCCCTTGCCCAGATATAACGTAGGTCGGTCATCCGTTTTCGATTACCCTCACGGTGTTTACGTAACAGGTACGCTGAGATCTTTACTTTCAGGGAATCAATAAAGCGTGAGATCACAGCCGCATCTGTAGCGGCTGGCGTATTAGGTAGTCGCAGGTCAACCCGTAGCATTAATACTCGCGGATAGGCACCTAGGGCGTTTGTGAATGTGTCAGCAATACGCTGTTGCCAGAAAGGGTTAACGGTGTAATTCATTGTTAGGACCTCCAGTAATTATGGTTCACATCAATTACTGAAGCCGTAAATAAATACACAGGGAATGGTTGTTAAGATGATGAATACAGTGAAATGATATTTCATGCTGTAGAGGTTAACTCATGTCTTATTACAGAGAGACTCTGCAGATGGTATCTCTAGTATTAGATTTAACTAAAAGAGGAGTAGTGTAAGCTACATATATTACCAATCCGACAACGAGCCTCATATAATTCTCTAGTACAAACGGTGTATGTACCTTAAATGTTTTCTTTTGAAATAGTAAAATTACTCTGGAGTTAACTTCATATGAAAGTACATGTAATGCTCTTGAAATTTTCATTTTACGCCAGTGTCCAATGGGGTTTATGAAGTTAATTAGGAACGTTTTTTCCTCATTTAATCCACGATAAATCAGCTTTTTTTACTCTAAAAGTCTACACAGAAAACTGGTTTTTAGTTACTCTAAGGATATTTTATATGAGGGTGTTGATATGAGTGATGAAAGTGATAATGTGAGAGAAAGGATTAAAATTAATGCTGCTTTGGCGCTTTCTGATGGCGATGTGGCAGTTATAAAGGAATACCTCACAGGTTTTCCATTGTCGTTGCTTCAGCGGATATTTATTTCACGTAATAACACATTGGCAAACTCCACCTTCCCGAGGGTGGCAAATATAAAATATAAATTAATTGATTTTATTGTTAGTGATGTTTTCTCTGATAAAAGAAATATGTCATTGTCTAAGATAGATAAAATAATCCGTGATCTTGAAAATAATATTTTCCCGGAAAGTGTTATTGCATGGATAAAGAATGATGAGGAGGCTTGTTACTTTTTTTGGTGGTCCTTGGTAACACTTGAATGGAGAGATGTGTTTAGAAAAATCAGACCAGATAATATATATCTGTATAGTAATTATGAGGTAGAGGGTGAAAACCTTTATGTTTTTGATACATACGGCATATCCAGTGTGATATCTGGTCATAAGGAGCGTTATAAAATAATTTCTATGACATTCAATTTATTACCGTTTGAAAAAGAAGAAACAAACATCCTTTTTTCTTACTTATCTCGAGAATATAAAGACAGAAAAGCCATTTGTAAAAATGACGTTAATATTACATCTCTGATTAAAAGCAAAGACTCAGTTGATTTTTCAATCCGTTACTTGAAGAAGAAGAAACTGTTCTTAACTGGTTTAGAGCCTCTCGCTGAAACTGAAAATAAATATGCACTCATTACACAACTGTATCTTCTAGCTAAAGGGAATGGTTTTAACGAGTTAGCTTCCTCGCTAACCAAAGCATGGTCGCAAAAGAAAATACGCGAAAGAAAAAAAGAGCTGGATAATAAAACAATCAAGCCAACTTTAGGACTAAGCAAAGAAAGCATAAAAATGCTTAATGCATTATCCAAAAAATACGAATTAAACCATGTAGAATTGATAGACATGGCGGTTAAGTCGCTCTTTAACGACATGAAGTGACTCATCAATAAATCAAATATATATCACGATTGTGTAAAGCTATCCGCAAAGATAGAGTGCAATAGCGATCAGTTATTACTATACCACAGCGCTGGCTATGGTTACGTTATGGGTGATCATCCTTGACATAACTTGTCGCACTCCACTGTTAATGTTCAATAATTATCCGATTAAGATGACACATCCATGTCACTGCGTCCTTTACAGTGTGGCCTTCCACCACATTGACTGAGGACAAGTAATGGCTGTCTACCGTAATGACCCTGATTTAAATCTACTGGGCCAGTGCAGCAATGAAGAGCTGCAATTGCTGGTTTCCATTCTGACCATCGATCCCCGCGACGGTGACACCCGTTGGACAGAGAGTCTAACCGGGAGTACTGAGTACCGTATTCTAGCTCCGCAGCACCGCCTCTACTGGCCGCTGATAGCGGCTGAGCTTCAGCGCTATGGTGCAAATACCTTAATGAGCTTGGCTCGTCTAGGCCAAGGGGTGCTGTATCGGGAAATTCTCGACGATGTCTGTCAAAAACTCGATGTGAATTACAACCAGAAAAGTGCGACCGAATCCATCGAACTCGCCCTGTTAATGAAGGTTCTAGAGAAAAGCCTAAATACAATGACACCGGACGTGCTTGGGGCATTTTCTCGAACCCTGCAGCTTGACCTGACCAACCCAACGCCGCAACTCATTCTGATTGCCGTTCAGGCTGCTATTCGCACTTCTTCACTGGCGGCACTGGAGCTTGCTACGGTGCTCTCTGCCAGTGTTATTAATTCCCTCGGGGGTATCGCCACTTGGGGCACGGTTGCGGTTGCATCTCGAGTCCTGTCTGTTATCGCTGGCCCCGTTGCTATTGCGCTCAGTTCTGCGTGGATGATTTCTGACATTACTGGCCCCGCCTATAGAGTCACCATACCCGCCTGCATTATCGTGGCCTGGCTGCGTCAGCAGCATATTTCTCATTAGTTTATTTTTCGCCGCCTCTGGTGAGTCCGTCTATTTCTGCAGGGAGCATTGATTATGGCTGAACAGGAACACCGCTATGACCGGTTAGCCAACCGTCTCGCTATGCTGGTCAGTCGTCTTTTTATGGGGGAATCACTCCGCGTCAGTCAGCTGGCGCAGGAATTTGGCGTTTCTGAGCGCACGGTACAACGCGACCTGCGTGAACGCCTGCGTTATCTTGATACGGAATGCATCGATGGTCACATCAGTCTGCGTGATGCACGAGGCCCCTACCGCACCAACAGTGATATTCTGCGTTTTGCCCGAATAACCAGCGTGGCGCATTATTTTCCGGCCCTTGATCCTAAGCTGCTTTCAGTGCTACTCGATAGCGGCCAGGACTCTCCCTGCATCATCTGGAATGATCCGCCGCCCCAAGCCCCGGCATTATTCGGCGGTTTTCAGGTCATCGTTCAGGCCATCATCCGTAACCGCCTTATCCACTTTCTGCATCATGAACGTTCACAATCTTCCGTCGCACCCTACAGACTTATCTGCCAAGAAGGAGAATGGTATCTGGCGGCGGTATGCAAAGACCGTATTCAGGTTTTCACTCTTTCAGAAATTACCAATGTGGTAATGACGGTCAGTCATTTTGCTCGGAACAGACATATCGACCGTATCTTGCAGGAACCCAGATTTATGCGGGCACTTCCTCATTTTGATTACATCAGCGGAATTATGAATAAATAAATTGATTACATAGGCGCGGTATATATGGATTGCCAAATTATCGATCCACTTAACTGCACCCCACCACGCTCATTATCCTTATCAAGGAACATAAAATGAAAATAGTTAAATCAGCACTATCTCTGCTCGTCATCTCAACCCTGACAGGCTGCGGTGATGATTTTGCCTGTGACAACCCAGCGGCCTTAAAAGCAGTTAACGAGGTTATCATCAGTAACGCGCTTAATGAACGCGATTTCAGAACCTTTCGCCCCTACGGTCAGGCAGGTCTGACCAGCAAGGCGATGACGATAACCCTGGATAATCCTATCGCGATTGACAGCAATCCGAATGTTAAATCGTTGACCTGTAAAGTCCATCTTACAGCTAGG
>Ga0157364_1001439_pt1 | contig 20220 bp, 23 predicted proteins | sample AttsexASBM2_FD_111476 | JGI IMG/M metagenome (GOLD analysis project Ga0157364, IMG submission 111476) | Fungus gardens microbial communities from leaf cutter ant in Ribeirão Preto, State of São Paulo, Brazil - Atta sexdens ASBM2 | ecosystem: Host-associated > Fungi > Mycelium > Unclassified ...
AAAGATGGGAGAAAGTAGTGGCCAGCGATGGACAATACTTTGAATCATAAATGTATAACCAGTTTTTTACAATAAAGCCTCGAATTTCGGAAAAAAACGGCGGAAGCAAAGTTGTACACCTAACATAAATATTTATCATAATGGTAATTTCCCATCGCGTGACAAGTTCAATCTGAAACTTCTGAATCATTAATGATGATAGAGTATTCGACTGTATCAATTGTTCGCTATCCGTTTTTTAATGAATATCGTAATATGAGACAGGATGATGCGAATGCCTCGGGTATCTCCATTGGCAATTTCCACGTAGGAAATAGATTTCATGGCAATCCCAATCTCTAGAAATTTGTACGCTATCGGAGTCAATGCGAATTCTTTTTGAAATTGTACGAGAAGATGTGTTGTAAAATAAAGAAGAACAAACAAATAAGCAATCAAAATAAAAAAAAATTTTTCACAAACAAATATAATTACTTGCTCGACTCATGTTGAACGTATGAATCCATAGCGCTGGAGATCACTGCAAAATGAATCTACATAGATTGACTTTGCGCATAAAATTCTCGTGGATATTTATACGATCATTTCTAGCTAATGACATCAAAATGCAACCATCAATTTTTATAATAAAAAATTTTTATACACATCCAATGATGACATTAATGTAATCTGACACCACAAATTGCAGTGTCAGCAAATTTGCAAGTTTCAATGTGATTTTGTTAGCGGAATATAACAAGTTTTTTCAAGGGTATTTGACATGTTACGATACATTCACGACAATGATTAATGTAATATAATACAAATGCGATGTTGCCAAATAATATATATGATGTGATGTAAGAAAGTGAGATGCATTGCGACGTTGCCAAATAATACAACATTTGCTAACATGCAGCTACCTTGTTACAGTAATTTAAGTTTTTTTTAGAAATGACGATCACTAATGTAATTTAAGATTTTATATTTTAGTCAACACTGATATGGAACTTGAGTAATAAAGCTAGGCCGATTCTAACTCACTATGTGTTAGTGCATATACATATGCGATATGCGTGTGCGTGCGTGCGTGCGTGCGTGTGTGTGTGTGTGTGTGTGTGTGTGTGTGCGCGCGCGCGTGTGTGTGTGTGTGTGTGTGTATGTGTGAGGGAATCAGGGAGGGAGAAATACCTCACAGATGTTGGGAAAGGAGAAGGGCGTCATTGAGATCCATGGTAGAGAGAGAAGGGTTCGTTTCTTCTCTCTCTTACCCGTTATGTTCTGTCTTTAACTTATCGCTCTCTCTCTTCTACTCATTGTAGGATGCGGTTCTCTTTCTTCTACCCGTTGCAATCCTATATTTAATTTCTGCTCTCTCTTCCTCCCGTTGCGCTCTCTCGCACGTTGTCCTTTTTTCTTGCATGTGATTTAATTAAATAGATGTGGTATTTACGATTTTTAGTGATACGACTTAGAAACTAATTATGATGTTTGTATGAACTTTTAATAATATAACCTAATAACACTAATTATGATAATATTTTTTTATCAATGTAATACAAGCGCGCTTTCTTATTGACTAATTCAATATTTACTGAATCATACTACTGAACAGCTATTATTAACTAATTCTTAACTACAAGAAAAGGGGAAAGAAATCAAAATGTATTTAAAAATTTCATGCTTTATTTTAAATTTGATACATTTTTTTTTGGTATTGCAACCATCAGTTGTATATTTTAAATTACATTTTGTAACATATAATTCTTAACATTTTACACGCATAGTATTAGTAACATCTAAATTAAGTAAAAAATCTATATTTTCATAATCAGTAAGGTGTCAAGTTGCTGCTATCGAGTATATCAGCCAGTCATTCACATCTTTTAACATAACGAAGGCCTTATTGTCGTCACTCTCTCCGCACCAATTACATTGTAATCAGGCGTTTCGCCATGCTGTACGGGATTATCCCGCCTTCTCATTGTAATCCATGGTGATAGGCACTCAGAAAGGGCAATACTTTTTTGATTTTGTCAAGAAATTCCATGGCATGGCGTAAAAATATAGTGAGAGAAAATGGCTCCTTTTCTCAACACCGTTACTTCCTTCACGATAAATTTCTTTCCAACGATAAATTCTTGCAGATTCAGAAACGTTGGCATGGTGAACGACTTTTCGAGACTGTGCTCGATCGCAAAGAATCTTGATTTTTAAAAGAAGGGAAAGTTATTTTTTTTTTCAGCAATGATTTTATGTAATCTTGCATACTACGTTGGACATTGGGCTATATTCGATCACGCAGTCATGTATGATGAGACAATAGGCTGTAGTATTCGGGTACATTCTTTTTGAATTCAAATTTTAATCGCACATCCATGGTACCGCTTTTGATGTATTCGTTTTATCGCAGCAGTCAATGATAACGTGAATATAACCGTGAAGAAAATTTTACTTGTTCAATATATTTCACGATTTTCTCGGAGAATTTAATAATAAGGCGTACGGAAACGTACATACATATAAGACAGTGGTTTTGTATTTGTCAAAATCTGGATTCAGATCATCGTACGGATAAAATTCAAAATTTAGATAAAGTTTCGCGTTGATTAATTTACAATAATCAAAGTAAGTTTTAATTGTTTTCATGATGTTTTTTTAGCAGTTTGCAGAGCAAAAAGAACATATCTAGGTTTTTTTCAGCTGAGTTGAAGTCTTGATAGCCCATGAATTTGTCGTGTTTTGTGATAAGGGATACAAATCCCACGAACGGAAACTCATATTTAGATATCGTTTGTTATCTAAGGTACGCAGCATGAAGTAGTTTATTGACTTCGTTCAATATAACATGAAGCATTCGCCATTGTGTTTTGAATAAAGCGTCAGTTCAGTCACTGGATTTCCCACAATACAATTGTTATCACTGCGCGCTCGTCAAAATTAATTTGTGACGAGCGTTAATTACATGTTTGTGATCTTCGCAAAAACAACATACTGAGCGGCACGCAAAAGTTGAAATATCCATCATCAGAAATATAAGGTATCATTAAATTTTTCGTATTATACCAGGTACTCAGACAGAATAAATCGAGTATTATACATAATCATTGTCAAAACAGCTTGAAAACAGCTCTTTAGAGTACTGGTTATTCCAACATTTCTAATACGATCAATTTCTGCACCATTGAGTTCGTATCGAATTTCGTCAAACATGAATGCCACACAATTACTTTCAATTATTGGCTGTTTTTGTTGCTCTATTTCTTTTGACATCAATCTACCTTCGACATAAAGAATACTTCCACGCGGCGTGGATAAGCATGTATATCCTGCTGTTGTATGGGTATTCTTATGTCGTCACTATGTCCAGATGTGTTGTTGACGTATGGATTGTACGGGTAAAACTCGAACTTGATGATACGATCGTCAAAAATCGGATTACTTACAATATTCAAGATATCAACCATCTCAGATATTTCATACGATAAAGCTCAATGATTGTAAAAATTTAACATTTGATACAGTAAGCTTCCTTCTACTGAACGATCGAATATTTTTGATCGTTGTCTCTCTAGCAAAAATTGTGTCTGTAATTTATTTCACTTACTCGTTCAGAACAAATATCTTATCTCTCGTTATCGTTGTCGTATCACTGTATCGCCTCCATACATGCAATCTAACGGTGGTTTCTTCTCCATGAAAATCGAATAATCCGTCTTGGTTTATAATGCGAATCGTCACATTTGTAACGTTCCGTAGGATGATCGAAAAGTAAATGATCTGTGTCGGTCTTTTCGATATCTGATATACTGGTGACACGTTCGGTGAAAATTCATGTATGGTATGCACGGACTTATCGTTGCTGTATGATCACGTTGCATTCAATATGAATGATATTTATGTTGATGATATTTATCGATACATCTGATTTGTTCCACTCTTGCGGCTCCAGCAAGCGATTCGATGAAAATCCCAACAACGATTCAATATTGTAAAGTTTGGTGAAATTTACTCAATTTGATTTTACTCTTCATTGTATTGTTATTGGTATGAATAGTCAATGGATATTGTTCATCCTCTTTGCGAAGCGTTTCCTCTCTCGCAACATCATTAGGATGAAATTGAAGAATTTCACGTCTTAGATACTTGTTTATATCACGTATTTCATATGATCCTTCGGGAGAAAATGACAATTTCTTTGTCATCTTTATCAAAGTAAAAAACTTATTATTCAATGAATTTACATTAGATATCGTATGGTCGGTTTCAAAATCCATCAGACCGAGCTCGTAATTGCCATCGCTCAAATCTATGGCCGGAAAGTAGCAGGCAGCGAGAACGCTACTCGTGAGTGCCAATGTCAGTGACATGTTTGAATGAATAGTGAATAGAAAGAGTATAATGTCAATTCTTAAATTGATCGTTACCGTATGTAAAAACTGTAGATACAGTTGTCCACAGTTACTTTGATCGTAACATTGATAAGGCGTGCGATTATATTCGATTTGCATTAGGTCCAAATATCGCACCAAATTCCTTTGACGGTCGAAGATTGCCGAAACTATCAGAGTAAACAGCGATCTCCCCGCTTCGCCAATGAGTACTTAGTCCATCAACATTATCCAAATTTATGATATCGCACTCGTTTCGATACACTCCCCCTGTTGGTAAGGTACTACGCATAAAAATACCTCTAAAATATGGAATATGCATAAGTTTTCCAATTGTTGCAGTTGTACATTGGTAGTTATATCCATCGGCATTTTTGACAACTGTTTAACGGTTTTTTTTAATCTTTTTTTATTTTTTCCGTCATAATTCCTCGTTCATACTTGTACAGCAAGGAAAACTCCTTCCATGGCGCGGTTATGACGTTTCAGTTCTTCCAACTGATATTGCGTGACTTTATTATCACTTTTACGATTCCTGTCGCGCTGTTGACCAACGAGCCGAAGACTTCCAACAATGAAAGAACCACCATGTTTTGCCACTGGTAATATTCATTTTTTTTCGATTTTTTCTTCTTCTTTGTTTTCGAATCCATATCAATTTTTATTTTGCGGCTTTCAGCTTAAACAGCTGTAGTAGCAGCTCTCTCTCCAAGAATTGAATTTTTCGCGGTAATTCGTTTCTGCACCTCCTCAGCGAATATTTTGTCAGCCACGAGTAGAATAAATAGACCGGTTCTAATCCACTAGTGTTTGTGCGTATATGCGGTATGTATGTGTGTGTGTGTGAGGGAATCAGGGAGAGGGAAGTGCACACAAACGTTAAGGTCCCGCGGCGCGAGGGATGACATCACAGGAAGGGAATTCCTCAGCCAGGAAGCGCAATACTTTTCTGATTTTGTCAAGAAATTTCATGATATGGGGCATGTAAAAACGTGATGAGAGAAAATGGCTCTGTTTTTCAACACCGATAAATTTCTTTCCAACGATAAATCCTCCACGAACGTTAGTATAGTCATGGTAAATGACTTTTCGACACTGTGTTTGAGTGCAAATATTTTGGCTTTTTATCCATTATATTGAAAAGAGGGGAGAGATTATTTTTCTTTTTGATAACGATAATTTACGTAATCATATTACGTTGGACAGTGAACTGTATTCGATCTCGCGATCATATGATAAGACAATAGGCAATAGTATTCGCTGGTATATTTTTTTTAATTCAAATTCTAATCGCACATCCATTCTTGATGGACTCGTTTTGTCGCGAGCAGTTAATGATTACTAGAGAAAAGAATCTGTCCTGAATAATGTTTCACTTCTTTCATTTGAAATTTGAAGTAAGATGTACGGAAACGTACAAATATATCGTACAAAATAACGGTTCTGCATTCGTCGAAGTCTAGATTCAGATCATCATATGGAAAAAATTCAGAGTTCAAATAGAGTTTTACGTTAGTTAATTTACAATTGTCGAGGTAAATTTTATATGTTGTCGTATTATTTTTTGTATTAGTCTGCAGAGCAAAGCACGTAGCAGATGACGTTCTCGAGCTGAGTAGCCATCTTGCTCACGAGTGCTTCGTCGGTAGATGGTACTCGTACAGATCCTATGAATAAAAACTTATACTCAGATATCGTCTGCTCTCCAAGACATGCAGCATGGATAGTTTATTGATTTCATTCAACGTAACATAAGGCATTCGCCACTGTATCTTGAACAATTCAAGTTTCGGCTCCGTCGCTGGATCTCCCACAATGCAATTGTTGTCGTTGCGTACTCGTATCAAAATCAATTCGTGACGCACGTTAAACACTACGTGTTTGTAATCTTCGCAAAATCCAAATAACATGATGAACGGTACGTAAAAATTAAAATATCCATCACGTGTTATTAGTCTTTTCACGGTCTAATCAAATACCGGACTCGGAAATCCGGCTCTCTATATAATTCTCTATATAATGTGCGAAATCACCTGAATGTGTTGCACAGCTCTTCATAAGACTAGTTATTCCAACGTTTCTTTTGTGATCGATCTCTGTACCATTGAGTTCATATCATAATTTCGTCAAACATGAACGCAACGCAATTTTATCCAAACGTTGACTGCTGATCATTTTCTTCGTTTGACGTCAATCTTCCTTCGATGTTGAAAGCACACTTTCACATGGTAGCGTGTACAAATACTGCTGCTGTATCGATATTCTTATCTCATCGCTGTCCAAACGAGGTGTTGACGTACGGATTGTACATGTGAGTTTCAATCCTGACAATGCGTCAAAGATTGGCTCGCCTCCAATATTCAAGATATCAATCATTTCAGATATTTTGTACGATAAAGCCTAATAATTGTAAAAATTTAACGTTTGATGAGTTTCTTTCTATTAAACGATCAAATGTTTTTGATCGCTGTCGTTCCTCTGGTAAAAATGTCTCTAGTCTGTTTCGCCTGCTCATTCAAAACAAGCATATCACTTTATCGCCTCCGTATACGCAATCTAACGGTGATCTTTCCGCGAAAATTGAACAATCATCCGTCTTGATTCACAACGCGAATCATTAGATCTGTAACGCTCCGTACGATGATCGGAATGATCTGTGTTGGTCTTTCCGATATCTTATATGGTGACACGCTCGGCAAAAATTCATAAATCGTTTGCATGAACTTATCATTGCTGTATACGTCTGTGGTCACATTGCATTCAATACGAATAATATTCGTATTATAACGTTGAGGATATTTATCGATACGTTTGATTCATGCCACTATTGCTGCTCCAGCACGCGATTCGATGAAAATCTCAACAGCGATCTAATATTGTGTGATTTGATGAAATTTACTCGATATGTGCATTTGATTTCATTCTTCAATGTATTGTTATTGGCATGAATAGTCAATAGAATGGCATGAATATTCTTCATTCTCTTTATGAAGTGTTTTCTCACTCACAATCATTAGGCTGAAATTGTAGAATTGCACGTTTATGATACTTGTTTATGTCATATATTTCGTATGATCCTTTGGGAATGACAATTTCTTTGTCATCTTCGTCGAAGTACAATTTATTATTCGATGAATTTACATTAGATTCGTATGATAGGTTTCATGGTAGGTCGGTGAGACTGAGCTCATAATCGCCATCGCTCAAATCTATGACCGGAAAGTAGCAGGCTGCGAGGATGCTATTCTTATCGGTGAGCGTAAATGTTAGTGACATGTTTGAATGAATATTGAGTTGAAAGAATTACAATGTCAATTCTTAAACTGATCATCAACTGTCTATAAAAACTGTAGATATAATTGTCCACAGTTGCCCTTTGATCATAACGTTGATAAGGCGTGCGATTATATTCGATTTGCGTTACATCCAAATATTGCATCAATTCCTTCAGCGAAGATTGCCAAAACTATCAAAGTAAACAACACGATTTCCTCGTTTCGCATACGTTACAATGAATACCTGGTTCATCAGCATTATCCAAATTTATGATATCGCTTTCGTTTCGAGTACACTCTCATCATTGATAAGGTAGTACGCATAAAAATACTTTTAAAATAGGGAATATATTTTGCCAATTGTTGCAGTTGTATGTTGGTAGTTATACCCTTTGGCATTTTTATCGTTTCTTTTAAATTTTTTTTAAAATTTTTTAAATCTTTTTTGTTGAGACTTCTTCATGCTTGTACGGAGCGAGGTAAACTGCATGACCTTCCATGATGGGATTATGATGTTTCAGTTTATTCAACTGACGCGGCTTTATTATCATTTGTAACTTTTGCGACTCTTGCTGTGCCACCGACCAACGAGTTGACGACTCTCAACAGCGGTAGAATAGGCATGATGCGGCCATGTTTTGTTATTGGTAGTATTTGTTTTTTCATCGGTTTTTTCTTCTTTATTTTCAAGCCCATACCAATTTTGGCTGTCATAAGCCAAACAGCTATGGCAGCAGCTCTCTCTCCAAGAATTGAATTTTTCGCGGTAATCCGTTTCCGCGCCTCCTCAACGAGTATTTTGTCAGTTACGTGTCGTTTCGTGAGATCTTTGCTCCGCGAATGAGCTATGTCGTGATTACGACACGCCGCGTCCAACGGATTAATACTTCGATTGCCTCTAGCAAATGACTTTTCTAAATGCGTACCTAGACCACAAAATTGATATCCGAGGATATGCAACTCGATCAGAAGTGCGTTTATTGCGTGATTTAAAAAACTGCAGCTCTTTGTTGACATTCGCTATAATTTTTTATAAAATAAAAACTGGCACTGAACCATTAATATGCGACCAATGGAAGGGCAAATTATAATGTTTTAAGTACCGACGATATTACTGAATCTCTGAATCAGCTTTTATATGCTCGGGTATCTGTCCTACAGTTGATCTATGTTCTTAAACTCTCGTAGTGAAATAATTTTCGGTATATAGTTCAATTCTTTGGCGATTAAACTATGTACATCATATGTGTCCGACACGATAAAAAACATATTGCATAGTAAGCGGTTTCGCTTTGTGCGCTTTTATAAATAGATTTGTTCTCGATATCATTGTCAATTTGTATCATAAAGGGAAGAAGATATGAAGGTTATGTTACAATCGCAAATAATCAAAATAATATCGACAATAAAATACAGACTGAAAAGAAGTATGCAAGCATGCTGCCGATTTCTATACGCGGTGTCATCTGCGGTCCATCAAACTGTGGTAAAAAACGTGTTGATAAATTTATTGAAAAGTCATGGCTTCGAGAACGTGCGTACTCAAAGTCGTTGCAACAATCAAAATATCGATATTTGGAGATTTGGCATCGATTGAAGAAATCGGTTATTTTACATTTCTTAATAACAGCGATGGAGTTCCACCAAATGAAGCGCTTCCAAATTTCATTTTTGTCTTCGATGATGTGGCATGTGACAAACACGAAGCGATCAGAGAGTATTTTGTAATGAGCGACACGCGGACATCGACTGCTTCTATTTGTGTCAAACGTATGCAAAGATACCAAAGCATCTCATACACGATAATGCAAATTTGTTGATCCTGTTCAAACAAGATAGAATCAATCTGAAACATGTATACAATGACCATGTAAACACCGACATGTCATACGATTTCTGCCGAGGAATTGTGTCATTGCTGTATGCGCCGTATTTATTTTAGAGGTATTTTTACGCGCACTACATTATCGATTGAAGGAGTACAATACCATATAAGAGCGTTATCATAAATTTAGACAATGCCGAGGAACGCATAGGGTGGCATGCGTCGTATACTTTGACAGTTTCGTAATCTTTGATCGCCAAAAGAATTCGAATGATATTTGACAAACAGTGTAATCGAGTACATTCGCGCGCCTTATCAGCGTTACTATCAGAATAATTGCGGGCAGATTTCTGCGGTCAATTGATAAGCAATTTAAGGATCGACATTGCATCGTTTAACTCAGTACTCGTTCGAAACATGTTGCTGACGTTTACTCTGACCGGCAAAAGTAGCGTCCTTGCCATGAGCTTTCCAACGGTAGATTTGATGGATGGCGATTACGAGCTCGGACTTTGAAACGTACTATATTATAGCCAATGTAAATTCGATACTATGACAACAAGGAATTTGTCCGAAGAATCGTACAAATTACGCGATACCTGAACGAAGCACGAAATTTTACGTTCTTGCGATGCGAAGGATAAGAAGGATGAAAGGTTCTCGCTGGTGATTCGCGCCAACAATACGATGAGAAAATCAAATTTATCGGATTTAAATTTTATGAAACTTCACAATATTGACTCGCTGCTGGGATTTTTATCGAATCGCATGCTGGAGCCGCGATTGTGACATGAATCGGACGTGCTGATAAATATCGTCAACGTAAATATCATTCATATCGAGTGCAACCGCGAGTACATACAGCAACGACAGATGCATGCATACGATACACGAGTTTTTACCGAGCGTATCGTCAGAATATAAGATATCGGAAAGATCTACGCAGACTATTTATCTTCCGATTGTCGTACGGAGCATTACGGATCAGACGATTCATTGGTGGAACAAGATTGATTGCTCGATTTTCACACAGAGGAGATCATCATTAGATTGCACGTTCGACGGCAATCTAACGTGAGATGCTTGTGTTGAACGAACAGCCGAAACAGACGAAAAATACCTGTTAATGGAGAGACTACACTCGAAAAGAAACTCACTGCGTCCAATGTTGTATTTTTAAAGTTGTTAGGTTTCGACGTTTGATATCTTGAATATTACCGGTGAACTGATTTTTAATAATCGCATCGTCAAGATTGAGACTTACATGTACAATCCGTATACCAACACTACGTTTGGACATAGCAACGAAATATGGATAACCATACAGCAACAGGATTTGTACACAGTGCGACAGTTTTCTTTACGTCCAAGGAAGATTGACGGTGAAGAAGAAAAACGACCAGATATCAATGGAATTGGCTTGGAAATAATTGCGTGGCGTTCATGTTTGAAATTCGATATGAACTCAACGATGTGGGGATTGTTCGCAACAGAAATTATCAGTCGGAATTACCAGTATCATCAAGATCTACGTGTCGATGACGTATGACAAAGCTTTGATTGCGTTGAACGCTGGATGGAAGTCTAGATCCGGCATGGAGGAAGGACACTTTAATTTTTTATGTCGCTCAACATGTTGTTTGTTCTGCAGACCAGCCCAAAAAAATATCATATCATGATTAGCGTGTTTAGCGACGATTGTAATTTGAGTAATGTGAAACTTTATTTACATTCGACGTTTTATCCATATGACGATTTAAATCTGGATTTTGACAAAAAGAAATACGCTGTTTGATATTTATGCGCGTTTTTGTAAAGCATATTATAAAATCGATTACTTCAAAACGCTATTCATCTTTTGTTTATCAAGAAAAGACCTTTTGCGATCATTGATTGCTCATGATAAAACGAATCCGTCAAGAGCGCCACTGTGAACGTACGCATAAAATTTGATTGCAAGGAGAATGTGCTCGCCAATATAATCGCCTATTGTCATAAACGATTGAAGATTCTCTGTTGTCTAACGTAAATAGATTAGATAGATTATATAAACATTAACAAGTATCCAGAATATAAAAGAAAGGAAAACCAGGCAGTCTCGAAAAATTTTTCGTCATGACCATATCGTTTGTGGATCTGCAAGGATTCGTCATCAAAAAAAATTTGTCGTCAAGGAAGTAGTGATGCTGAGAAGGGGAACCATTTTCACTACATTTTTTCATATCCTACCTGTGCTATGCTATGTTGTTCTGACGAGATCCGACAAATCTTGCGCTTTTTGATTGAGTGCTTATCCATGGATTGTGATGAGAGTGGTCCCGAACAGCAAGACATCTAGTTACATAAGCTGTAGAAGAGGAAGCTCTCGTATATATCAAGAGATCACGAAAAACGAAACTAACTGATATACTCGACAGCGATAATGTCATTATTAAAACTCTGGATGCGCATTATAAAGATGTAGAATTGTGTAATGTAGATGATTATAATACTATACGATGTGGAAGAGCACAAAGAATTGTGCTTTACAAAATGTTTAAGATATTTAACTGGTGGTCGCGACATCAGGAAGAATTGTAAGATTTTTAATAAATGTATATTATCTTACATTAATATGTTTTATTTCTGTTACCTTTATCTGTAGACTAAATAAGTATAGCTAATAGTTGAAAATGAATCGACGATTCGATATCCGTTCGATAACGGTTCGATAGCTATTTGAAAGCTGTTTATAGCTGTTTAATGTTCATCTAAATATTTACTTACGAGAATTCTGCGAACTGTGTCGTTGCTGTTGACAACACAAGTATGGATTCGTAGTCGTAGATAAAAACAGTGCGTTTATGAATGGATAATATAGAAAAGGATTTAATGAATATATGATATCTTAACGTAATTAATCGTTGTTAATATGTCAACTATACAACATTTCCTTCCGAGTGCAACATGGATAACAACAAATAGCTCAAGAATCGCGAGAGGATAGCAAAACAAATTGCGAAAACGAGGGAATTGATTCGTAAAAAATACTGCGCTTTAAAAACCGGAAAATAAAGAAAGATAGCATTGGAGAAACACTTTTAGACTAACGTCGAAAAGATTGTCGAGAACATCACTAATGATGAATCTCAACCAATTAAGAAAGAAGTCATTATAAAGGAAAAATATTGGTACAAGTTCGGTCCGTTTCCCTAAAGATAGTTGTTGTGAATGGTTCATAGTGACAGCTGATTTTAGCGGTTTCAGAGAGGTTAAACATCTGCTAATAATATTCAGTTTCTATCGCTTTGAGTTTCATACAAAAACCTTGATTTTTATTGTGTTTGAAATGTCGAATTTTATGTTAACCAAACAATATTTGCGGGAGGTTTTGATTTTCTGCTTTAATTGGAAGAAAAGTGCGACTAAAGCCCATCTTGTTGAATGCTTGTCGAATGCTTTATGGTGACTGCTCCAACTGATAAATCATGTAGAGAATGGTTTCAACTTTTCAAGGATGGAGATTTCAGCGTTGAAAACAAGCCTCGCTCTGTCAAAATTCGAAGACAAAGAATTAGAGACATTACTCGAAGAAGATCAGAGTCAAACGCAAGAAGAACTTGCAGAATCATTGGGGGTAACTCAACAAGTCGTTTCTGTTGCCGATTGAAAGCCATGAGAATGATTCAAAAACAAGAAAATTGCCTTATGAATTGAAACCGAGAGACGTTGAAAGGCGATTTTCACTTGTGAATAGCTGATTCAAAGACAACAGAGAAAAGGTTTTTTGCATCGGATTGTGATCGGATTGTGATCGGTGTGCATCGGACTGGAGATGAGAAGTGGATATTCTACGATAACCCCAAGAAGAAAAAATACTACGCTAAGTCCGGTCAATCGTTGCTATCGATCTCAATATCAATACCACGGCCGAACATTCATGGTTCGAAGAATCATGCTCTGTATCTGGTGGGACCAAAAGGGTCTTGTTTACTATGAGCTGCTGAAACCTGGCGATTCCATTACGGGCGATCGGTATCGGCTACAATTAATTCGTTTGAGCCGTGCATTGCGAGAAAAATGATCGGAATACGAGCAAAGACATGATAAAGTTATTCTTCTTCATGACAACAATCGACCTCATGTCGCTAAAGTCGTAAAAAAATATTTGGAAACTCAAATGGGATGTTTTACCCGCCATATTCTCCGGACATTGTTTCTTCTGATTACTGGTTGTTACGAAGGATGCAACACGATTTGGCAAGTCACCGGTTTACTTCTTTCGCAGAAATAAAAAATTAGCTCCAAAATTGGATCGCCTCTAAAGACGAGTCATTTTTTCGAGATGGAATTCAAAAATTGCCTGAGAGATGGAAAAAAGTAGTAGGCAGCGATAGACAATACTTTAATTGATTTATTCATTTATTTTGTTTTAAAATAAATGCATTTTTGAACACAAAAAACGGACCGTACTAATTTGTACTCCCAATATTAAGAAAACCTGAAGATGATAAAGATGATAATGATGGTGATAACTTCTGGATAATTCATGACTTCAATTAATATCGTCGTTTAAAAAGCAATGTACAAAAGAATCGGACATTATGTCGAATTCCAATTATGCGTCGCCTGAGCTACATGAATTATCGTACGAACGTTCGCACGTTTCTTTAGTCGAAGACGTTTATGAAACGCCTAATGAACCGCTTGAATCGTTAGTTAAACAATCGTTGCAAACGCGGCAAGTTCGTGAGGAGGAATAATCAATTGGGTTCGTGAATAATCAATTGGAAGCACTTGGACAAAAATATGTAAACATTCTTTCTCGGTGGTGACAGAGAAAAAGCGATCACATTTATGGCGCGTATCTCAGCGAGAACGGCACGATGCTCAGTGATAAATATTTCGATATAGATACTAATGACTTTGTGATCGTAGATGGAGTAAAGTACAAAAGTACACTTGGTTTGTACGAATTAATTTTCAAAAGAATTCCCGATGATACTATTTACACACAAAATGATAAACTAGCGTATAAAAGTATACTCTTGGCAACGAATGCTCACAGGTATAATCATAAAGCGGATAATCCAATAATGGGCAGCAAAGATACAAATATAAAAATAGAATAGCATCCTTGGTGTCAGGTAAAATATAAGTTGGAACGGGCATGCCATGTGTCAAGAAACAATAAATTAGGTAAAAGTGTTGGAAAAGATGTAATATCATGCATTATGATCCTAAACGACAATAAAATCAATTATGTTCATTAGGACGATCCTAACGAGCTAGTGGACATCTTCGATTGTTTGAGGCCTCGCATCAGGCAGATCACAACGTGATCCACGATATGAAATATTATTTATTATCGAGAAGTTTGGTGAAGCTAGTTTTATTATAAATTGAAAGAGATACACAGTTGATATCAAAATGCCGATGAACAACGTTTGCGTTTAAGAACTTTGTGATATTTTACGCATTATACAGCAATAATCATAACGTAACATGTCTACGAAGAGAAACCTCGAAGAGTAACGACTGATGGAAAAACTGCACGCTCCGGCGAGAAAAAATTTTCTACGCATACGTGTCATAGTTTACGGATATGATGACCTAGCAGGCTCATGTGATTGAGATGCGTTCTTATATTTACATGATTCAACAAAGGTTATCACTACATTCTCACCATCGATGTGTTGAGTGAGCACGCATGGGCCATACCGCTGAAAACCAAGAATGGAAATGAGATACAGCGATCGTAAAGATAATTCTAGACGATGGAAGATGTCCGAAACATTTTCAAACCGATATGGGAAAAGAATTTTACAACGAAAACGTGCAAAAAGCTCTTGAAAAAGCACATAAATCATTATTCAACATGTTCCATAATGAAGGCATCTGTTAAACGATTCAATCGTTGGAAAATAATATGTGGAAACAATTTACGCACATGAAAAACGTAATGGAAACTATAAATGGATCGACTTGCTACCGCATCTTGTGTCTAAGTATAACATGTGAAGCATCGAATTTTCGGCCCATCAATATGACTCCCACGATTGTTGACAAACACTTAAACACGGTGTACAGTAGTAAAGGCCGTCGCACTTCCGCGATTTAAAATGGGTGATTCGTGTAAGCAAATTCAAGACAATTTTTGAGAAAGGTTATATGCCAAATTGGACTACGGATGTGTTTAGAATCGTCAAAATATAGAAAATTAATGCTGTGACGCATCTACTGGAAGATTACCGCGGAAAACCAGTCACTGGAAGATTCTATGAGTATGAGTTGCATCGTTAATCCCGATGTATACCTAATTGAAAATTGCGTAAAAAAGAAGACAAGATTTACGACTCGAATTTAATAATTCGCACAACTTTTGAATACAAGATAGCGTGTTATAAAAATAAAACTTATTACAAATTGTATAATTATTTTTTTTCCTTTGTAAATATACATTAATTATAAACGCATTACACATGTTATACACATTACAGATGCATACGTATGCAAGTACATACATATATATACATACATATATACATACGTACATACGTATATACATACATACATACATATGTATATACATCGTACAAACATACATACCATACATACTATACATAATATACACATTAAATATATTATACAGCATATACAAGCGTGTTTTTATTAATAAAAAATAAATACGAAAAAAAGAAATAAATTATTTTATAATAATATTTTATGATGTTCTCATAGCAGCGTGTCGAATCTGGTCGAATCTGGAACAATGTACCGCTTATCATCGTATAGACTCAGAGCGATTTTCGTTTTGGATATGATGAATATTTCGTGCAATTTCAATCTTATGCACGACTGTCTGCGCATCATTTCAATTGTGTCATTGAGACACTGCGTATAATCATTGAACATTATGGATCTCGCTACAACATTGCTCTTGATGCCCTTTGCCTTCTTAGTATCTTTTTTATCAGATACAAGGCATACATTTTCGTTCTAAGCCCGACGAATTCGATCATAATCGCACCATTGTTTTCATCTTTCATTAAACAGGGAACTTTTTTATTTACTAGCATAATGTCGTAAGCATTGTCGATCGCGTAATCGCTCGTACTAAATTTATTGATATCGCATTTTATAACAGTGTAGACATCGTCGCACTCGATGTGATAAATAAGGCTGTCCGATATACATAATTTTACATTTTTCATGAAAGAGCGGTAACATGTACTCATGGTGAAACACATTTTAGATATATCGAGGATGCACATATTCACGTATATAAGTTTGTCGAACTTCACTTTGAATTTCCGCATTTCTATCGCGACCAGGTTCTCGGAAGAAATGCTTCTACTGTGAAAGTTTGTTTTCGCGATCATTGCCTCTACACCGTATCTCTCATTCCAACGTATTACGAGTTGCACATTAACACACATTACGCACATTGTTTTGTCGAAAATCGCATTGTTCATTAATTTGAATATGTTTTTCTCGAACTCATTCTTTGCTAAAGTTCTAAAATTTATATTGAATTCGATATACTCGTGAAGTCATGGAAATTGCGAATTGCAATACACGATGGATCTTTATAATGCGGAGACGAGTTCATTGCAGATTGCGATATATGACATAACACTTTTTACCATACAATGTACAACAAGCGAGGAGCTTCTCCTCTCGCTTGCCGAGTGGTTTCACGCATTCGGGACAAATGATAGATCGGAATGCGCAACCTCGAAGACATAACCCGTTGGTGAATCTAACGCGACATTCATAACATCAAAATTATATACGTTGTCGACCCAGCGAAAATCAGCATATGGCAATAATTGACACATTATTCAATCGTACAGGTTATGATGTCATAGTACACCAGGTACGTCGATGGTTTCGATGGATCGTATGATTGCTTGTCGTTGGCCTGCGCATACCTGTTTGAACATTGTCTCAGATCGCTACGTATATCACATTCATTGAATAAAATATATCAACGTCGATAAGAAATTCGAAATTGACGCGAGTATGTTTCAACATCGCGTTTACCACGTAAAATCCGGGTAATAATATGCAGGATCGGATTCATAATTCGTGATACAATGATTTCGAAAATATATCGGCCAACAACAATACATCTGTTTTTAAGTACAGGTCGTTATATTCACCGAAGGTTTGAATGGAGTATCGCTGCCATATATTCACGGCGTGCGCATAATCACTTTCGGATGCGATACCATCTGTCAACAAATTATAAAAAGATTCGCGTGATGGTAACTCAGCTTCCTTTAACTTTTCGACTCACTCAACATATTCATATGAAAATATACCTTTTCGCGTTAATAAATCGAAATTTTCTGTGGATAAATTCAAATATTTATGTTGCCGTAGTTTATTTTTATCGAGATACAATGCCAATTTTTCTAAATTTGATGCGAGAAATTTAAATGAATCAATAAAACGTAATGTTATACAAATTTTCTTTTGATCATTTTTGTTTATAGTGCTATCGACATGTTTCAAAAAATGAAATGTATTTTTCTTTCGTTATCGGTAATAAATCTACACAAGTAGGTATAGTAGGCGGATTCTAACTCATGAGGCTAGAGGAGAGCGCGAGGCGCGGGAGGGGGGTACTCGTAGGCGCGAGGGGGGGAAGGCGCGGGGAGTACTGGTAGGCGCGGAAAGGCATCAGCGCTGTTACTGTTTACATAAACATAGGACCCCCGGTTGATGGATTAAACATGATGATATTTCGTTATGCGTTCCGCATTTTTTTCGTCATCCGCCGCCGCCGTCGCCGCGATCGCCACCACCGCTGCCGTCGCCGCCGCCGTCGCGATCGCCGCCGCTGCCGCTGCAGATCCGCGTCCACCCCAAAATGCGCCACAGTACTAACGCGAACAAGTTTTTAAAGAAAAAAAGAAAAAAAAAAAATATATATATATATATATATAATAAATATAAATAATAAATATATATATAATAAAATGAACAAGTTTTTAAAGAAAAAAAATATATATAATAAAATATTTTTTACTTTGTCTATACCTTCACCTCATTCTCCAAATTAATATTATTTCTTCTTTTCTTTTTCCTTCTCCTTTTCCTCTTCCTTTTCCTCCTTCAATCCGATTGTCAAGACATTCTCCTCTTCTACTTTTTCTTCCACTTCCTCTTCCACTTCCTCTTTCTCAATTACATCATCGAGATTGTTGATGAGAGATGGGTGAGTTCAATTATGTTTACACGCACTCGTGTAAGGTCATCCACCTCATCGGCAATCTCGATGATGCGATGGAATAAATGTAATTGATTAACATGTAATTGAGTGATATCGATAATAACTGTATCACTTTGAACTGAAGAGGAGGAGGAGGCAGTCTCCTCAACTTTATTATTTTTCTTTTTATCACCCATATTTGTTAACTTGTTCTTTGTGTGAATGGTCCTGACTCTAACACAGAATTGATACGGCTAGAATCGAAAATGTCGCTTATGCGATGAGTAACAAAAAACAATATGTAGAATTTGAAAAAAGAGTAACATAAACTCAAGTAACATAAACTCATTGTGGTTTTTCAAAAACGATAATGTAATAACAGCCGATTGCGCGCGGACAAAGCAAGGCAGACTGACGCTGAGAATCAACTTTCGCCGCAGCGAGCCAGTCTAGGATTTATCTTTAGGCGACAGTTGTATATAAAACATTCAGATCATAAGTACTATCACGAGAAAAGTATCGCTTATATCGTGCAGCACTCTTTATAAGAGTAGCTTAATATATAGTAGCCGCGATTATTTGCGCCATCGAATTGCTAAAAGTTCACGCTGCATTATTTTCACACCTATAATTCCTTTTTTTTTTCTTACGTGGAAAGATACATACGTTCATATATATACGTTCATACATATATGCATACATGCGTACATACATGCGTAAGTGCGTACATACGTATATGATTCGTGATACGACAAAAAAAAACAAGTGTGACTGTTATTTATCTAAACGGAGTACGATGGCATGTCGAGATATAGAATGAATGAATGGGTGAATGGATGGGAAATAAAGAAAGTATAGTATATATAGTAATGGGAACGAAACAATTTTTTATTCACATGTTATTACATCGTTTCTTTTTTTGTACATATTAAAAGCCAATAGTTCGCAATCGACGAGCTGATGTCCATTGAAAATATCGCTATCGTATAGCGTTCTCAGATGTGATGTTGAAGAATCGCATATACTTAGCATCAACCATATCGATGAGTCGGGCTATGAATCGCTCCATACATCCATCAAACTCAAACATACGTCAAACAAACGTAGCGTCATTTCCGTCATCGTAATGTACGTACGGATGAAAAATTACTCCCCTCTTTCCAAGAATTGTGAACATGTCGCGACGTTTTATTACGCTTTCTACGTACTTTTTTTGTCACGAGTTTATCAATGTTTATGTTTCGATAGCATTGATGATGATAATGATGATGATGATGATGAGCACGTTGGCGACTTTGATGCTTTTTCCCCAGGACATTCTCAATATCTCGCTTTTTCCTTCGATGGCAGTGGACTTGGCGACAAGGGACGGTACCCCTTTCGCTCGATCGATTTTCGATGTATATATTCTTTTACTCGATCCATATCTTAATGCTCGTAACTGAAGCTTACGATTGAAAAAAAGTCTTACACACTACCTATATATATATATATATATATATATATATATATATATATATATATTATATATATATATATATATATATATAT
>Ga0157364_1001440_pt1 | contig 20217 bp, 18 predicted proteins | sample AttsexASBM2_FD_111476 | JGI IMG/M metagenome (GOLD analysis project Ga0157364, IMG submission 111476) | Fungus gardens microbial communities from leaf cutter ant in Ribeirão Preto, State of São Paulo, Brazil - Atta sexdens ASBM2 | ecosystem: Host-associated > Fungi > Mycelium > Unclassified ...
ACTCACACACACACACACCCACACACACACACACACACACACACACACACACACACACACACACACACACACACACACACACAGAGTAAATTAGGCTAAGTTCTCAATTCTGCGACAATAATGCATATTCTTTGAAATGTTCCATCTTTTTGCATGTTATCCACGTTTTAATAGTATGTGATATCTTAATTTTCTATATGTGTGTTTATTACTAAGGTAAATTCTTATCTTTATAGAATATAGCTTGTTCATATTTTTCTTTTAAAATCTTTATATATTGTTTCTTCAGAATTTGATCTTTTTCGATGTATACTTAATTGAATCTTTCTATATATTGGTTTTAGCGCTTGAGGAGACTTGAGCGCATAATAAATGCTTCTCTCTCTCTCTCTCTCTCTTTCTCTCTCTCTCTTTTTCGACAAATATCAAATATATACCTTTTTCACTTTAAATTTTAAATTTAGATATTCTTTCTTATATTTGTTCAAATTTTAAGATTTTTACAGTTGAGGTAAAAAATTATTCGGCAACTTATAGAGAACAATTAATAAAACTCAATGTATATTTAATATTCTAAAAATATGCTTAAAATATGCTTATATAATATTATGCGTCTAAGATTTTACTTATATTTGTTATTTATTTAATTTGTTACAAATTTCTTTCTACCCTTACAGAAATTAAATATTAATATTGGCCAAATAATCACTTATTTTTAATTAGTATTAAAAGATTTAGTATTAAATGATTATCTATATACTACTATATATAATATATATAATTACTATATATAAATATATAAATTGACTATAAATATTTTTATAAGATTCTTTCTGGAGGAAAGATTTTTGAACTGATTTTTCGATTTGCAGATATTCGGTAAAGGTGAAAAATGGTAAAATTGAACGCAGATGTTCATCCAAGTTTATCGGAGATTATAACGGAGAATTTGCGGCGGAGAAACATTGTCACAATCGTGGATTTTATCTCAACGAATCCAATTAAATTAACGAATATCACCGGTCTTTTGCACACAGTGCGTATCTCATTAATAAAAGATAAAATAAAAACATTTTTGAAAATTATACCGAGAATAAGCTTCGTTTTTAGACATCAAGAATTGAAATAAATGGAAAAAATTAGGACTTTTTTTTTATGTCTGTTTCTATCAATTAAATTAATTTTAATTTTGATTTATCATGTTATTCTTGATTTTTTCTTTCTTTTTGGAACTAAAAAAAGATGAAAAGTTAATTGAACCGAGAATAAAATTAAATTACATTGATAAAAACGAGCATTAATGATTTTAAAAATATACATGACCCATTTGTAATTGCTTCAATTAATTCAATAATAATTGTAATGATAAGACATTTGATTTAAAAATTAGTATATTTCGATCGATATCCTGGCGGAAAAACTTTTATGAAAAACTACATAGATTGAGACGAGAAATTATTTTGCGTGATCTACAATGAGCAATAGACAATGAATTAAGAAGTAAACATATAAATCGATCAATCAGTTGATTATCCTTCTTATATTCAACTATGAGTTGATTTTTACGCCTACTCTTTAATCTACTACTGGTCATTGTAAATCATGCATTAATAGATATTTGTAGTTCTATAGATATTTGTAGTGGGACGTGGAGCATCCTAATAATAATTGTTAATAGTAATTGTTATTTGTTTGAAAAGAAACTTAAAAATTCTTCACCCTCAAACAACACCTCTTTATGTCCCACTACGAATATCTACGAAAAATTAAGAATTTCTAAGATCTTATCTTAATCTATTTCTCAATATAATTCTGTTTTCCTGTACTTTTTTATAAAAATTTTTTTCCGCCAGGATATTAATTTATTTAACTTTTATTCGAAAAAACTGAATAAAATATATATAATATAATATATATAATATATATAATATATATATAATATATATAATAAAAAAAGAGAGATTGATGGAAGATAGTTTGATTTATTCAATATTGATAAATTCAATCAAATATTATTTGCAGGATGTGTTGCAAATGAAGCACTATATATTGAAGAAATTCGGTGGCATAAAAAAGAATGCAACGCAACTCCTTGCGATAGAACGTAATGTAATTCCGACTAGCGTAACGTGGTACGTTTACAAGATATCCCTTAATTGAATTGTGATTAATAAAAATATTCGATATGAGAAACTTAAAAAATAAATCGTACAATAGTTTTACATAGAGGAAAAAAAGAGAATGTTATTTGAAAGAAAATGTATTTGATTTTTAATTAATGTCTCATTCTGGAATAGTTTGGACGAATTGCTGAGAGGTGGCCTGTATCCCGGACAGTTATGCGAATTATGTGGACCAAGGGCCTCCGGGAAGACTCAATTATGTTTCACAATAGCAGCTAACGTCGCTAGCCGGTCGGGCGGCATTGTATGGTATTTTGACACAAAGAAAGATTTCTGCAGGTTGCGATACGAGGGAATTATGAGAGCGAGAAATTTCGAGCAAAAAGTAATATTAACTGCAAATAGCAATAAAAATCGGCGCGTATATCTATCATAATTATATAAATATAATTGAAAAAATAATCCTTAAAAAGAAAGAAATAAATAACAGATTTGAAAAATAAACTTTTTATATAATTAATTATTATCTTTAAAATGCTATTTTATTGTGAATTCTGAAAGTCAATTTTCTTTCTTACAGATTTTAAAAGATGCATTGCGCAGTACAAAAATTTATCAAGCTCGTTCCTCCTATGAATTGGTACAAGCTTTGCGACAATCGGTAACTCTTTGCAAACAGGAGCAAAATGAAGCATCTTTTGAAGAAAGAAAGATCCTTCTCGTGATCATTGATTCTTTACCGGCAATTATCTTCAAGGTACCTTAATAAATAAATTTTTTTAGTAATCTGTATAATATTCCAAATATATTATTAATTAAACCTTATATTATTGTTATATCAATGTTAAAAATAATATGATTAACACACACACACACACACACACATACACACACACACACACACACACACACACACACAACACACACACTTACGCGCGCGCGTAAAATTAGGGAATAATAACGTTTCTTATCTATTTGATAATTAAAGTATTAAATTAATTCATATTATTTATAATATTAAGATAAATAATAAGTTGAGAATTTGAATAATGTTAATATTAATATAATATTAATATTAATTTTATTGAAATTAATTTATATGTGAATGTACTCGTATTTTTTTAATAACCGATCATTTTTTCTTCAAGGTACCGCGAAACGCGCAACAAAGTGATAACCAGACAACTTACGAGCTTGAAGATTTGGCCGAAGTATGTCGATTCCTCACGATGGAGTACCAAGCAGTTGTAATTACTGTGAACTTACTCTCCCAATGGAATTCTTCAGAACAAACGAATGCTGCTAACATAACACCGGCATTGGGAAAATATTGGGCAAATATACCAGCCACGAGATTGTTGATAACAAGGTTACATGATGAAACCCGAAAAATTAATGTTTGGAAAGATTTAAGATTAATCGAGAACTCGTCCTGTACTGTAACTATAAATGATATCGGAGTCACATCATAATTAGCCGTGATAAACTAATATTTAATTATTATGTTATGAAACTTTATTTGATAAATTGTTATGTTTGAATGTTTCTCTCTGTTATTTTATAATAAATATTTTCATATCTTGTAACTTTTCTGTATATATTTAAATGTTAGTCGGTGATCAATTACATCATTTTACTTTGTCAAGGTGATCATCTATAAGATGATTCTTGTAGTACATGTTAAAAAATCATTTTCAAATTTTTTGGTAATAGTTTCGCAATGGAACAAATAATATCTATAGTTGAATAATATCTATAGTTATTTTTTTATTATTAATAATTGTGTGATTAAAACTGTGATTTAAACTGTGTGATTATATTGTAATTTTTCCATTTATGTTCTTTGTTTATTCGTTACATCTGTTGCATAAAATTACTAACTCGTAATCCATTTATTTTTAAGTACAAGTAAAATCATTTCTAAAATTTTCTTACTGAAAATATTATTTTTTAATTATTAAAATTTTTTAATTATTTAATTATTTAATTATTAATATATAAATAAAAATAATAATTCGATTTCTCCGATACATAACTGTTGAATGAAATCAATCATGTTAAAGCGAATTGGGTTTCATGAAATATCTTTTCTACAATAAAGTAATAAATGCCATAAATTTGTAGCATAATGAACTTTTTATTACTACAATTAACAAATAATTGTTGCAGAAGTATCTTATATTAATTCCAAGTATAACTCGGATAAATTACATTATCTTCAATCGAAAACAAGCATGATATGTACATTCTCAATATAGGAATTATAAAAGACATCAGAATTTATTTATAATAAATGTCATGACAAATTGTTGTAAGTACAAGAAGAAAGTCATAATTTTACCAAATGTTTTAATAATTTAATAATTTTGCCAAATTATTAAATAATGTCTTTTTAAAATTTCAATTTGAATAATTATTTAGTATAAAAATTATATGTAGAATCCTTCAAAAAGAATTTGCATAAATAGAAATACGATATAAATATATCACGCAGTTTTCTTTTTTGAAGTATGGTTTAACCTAAGGTATGGGCCGATTATTCAATGACGTATCATTAAATGATACTGTTTTTCGAGATTTAATGTTAATCAGATTTACGTGTATTGCATAAATCATAACTCTTTTCAAAGTTCGTACATGATCTAGTTTAGTAAATATTTTTAATTTTTATTAGTTACACTTATTGTGTGGGTACATCCTGTCTGCAAATTTAAATAAAAAAAAAATTATAGTTTGACTAAAGAAATGGAAATTGTTTTAAGTAAATATTGTAAGAATTAATTTTTCAGTAAAAGAGGTTATTATAAATTATTGTGAAACAATAATAAATATATAATGTGTATACCACATAATTTTGTTATTGCGCTCTCATATCTTTCATTAATATAAAGTTGCTGATCCTAGTCAGACATATATAATATATATTAGGGAAAAAATTCGTGGCGTTTTTTTAATGCCATCTAACGGGAAAAACGCCACGAACTTTTTTCCACACTTAATATATATATTATGACTAGGATCAACAATCTTATATTAATAAAAAATTAATAAAATTGTTGAAACAATAAAGGAATTCCCAGTTAAGTCCATTTGTTTGAATTTTACAAAAATCTGCTAACGAATTCTTTAATACAAATTTTTTAATACGATTGATTTTTGCTCTTCGTTTTTTACTGGATATAAATGTATATAATGTATAATAAATGTATTATCAATCGCATTAAAGAATCTTACAACAGTTGCAAAACTTGAACTTTGTATTGAATGCCATTAATGCTCGTTTCCACCAACGTAGATTAATTTTAATTTTGGTTCAACTTACTCTTTGTCTTTTTCTAGTTCTAAAGATTAAAAAAATATGAAGAATAAGTAAGAACCGAGATTAAAATTAATCTACATTGATGAAAATGGGCATAAATCGATAGACTCTGTCGATAGAACATTATAAGCTTAATTGGATACAAGTGACATCTACTTAATTTACTGAATTTTTCTGATCAATCAGCTGGTATTCTATGGACAGTTTGTTTACTAGGTAATTAGAGATATAGAATCAAGCTAATATGCAACATTTAATTTTTTTATATCAATAAAAAAAAGAAGAATCAATGTTAATTAAAACACGGAAAAAAAATATATATATATGCACTATTTTCGATTCCATTATAATGTCATGTCTCAATGACATGCAGTCTGTTTTATTATCTACAGTATATACACGTGAATCTTTTTGATTAGAGAAATCTTTTGTTAACAGTTTAATTTGGAAATTGAAATTCATTTCTTTAAATACATTCTTCTTCATATGTGTCATATTTATATCATATGTGATATCGTAAGTATAACAGATGATGTCGTTACATTTTTTCGATCAAATTTGAATTTAATGCATTCCTTATATCAAAAAATAAGTTGAATTGATACCAATATCAAAAATAAGCCTGCGGTATATTTTCTTGCAATTTTTTTCGCATTGATATACTTTGTAAACCACAATAATTGAAATTCATTCTAAATGACTGTTTGTCTTTCAATCTCTTCCACATAACTGTTTGGATCAAATTTGAATGCTTTGAAGTCATGACATTATATAAATCACAGTAAAGACTTTCCATCAAAAAGGGATGACATGTTACTGTAGAACTCAATTGTGCAGTTTGGAAAAATTTCCCCATGTCATCATATTCTATTACGGTTTTGTTCATCTCGAATAAGTATTCCGGATCAGGTATTCAAGTATTCAAAATCTGATTCTTTTGAAACATTTGCGAATATTCCTAAATAAAATTAATTAATTAAAAGTTTAGTTAAATACAATATTTATAGAATTTGTTATCACAAAAATTAATTTTGTAATTTATCTTTCAAAAATTTATGATTATATTCTAGTTTTAGCTAAAATAAAATTTTTAATGGAAAAAGAGGATTTTAAAGCTTAAAAAAATCATTGCAGTTTCTAAGCTCTTGATCATAATTTTAGTATTTTTTTGCATATAGAAAACTACGAGTTGGATAAAATGAAATTTTCTTTTCACTTTGTAAAAATATGGCTAGCCATAATTAAAAAAAAAATTTGCGATTTTCAGCTCTCTATGTAGAATTGGATTCGGTGTATTTATATTGTTAATTTAAGGAAGAATGGAATCAAAGGAGCGTTCAGCAACATCGTGAAGCAATATTCTCTCAGTCAATTTCATCCATTTGTTCTTCTGCCATTTTTTAAATTCCTTTATATCAGAACATGTGTTTATTATTTGAACTTTAAGTAAAACTGTTTTTCTCGTTCTTGTATAGAGATACAATGTAATATAATTTAAGCATTTATTTTTGTCTTTATAATACAAGTAAACAATATTCTTGTAAGTATTATGTCTTTATGGCCAACACACAGTCAGATATGGGTTGTCCGGAAAGTTCGTGCCGCAAAAGATTTAAATTTAATAAATGAAATTAAAAATTTAAATCTTCTGCGTTTCAATTTTTTCTTCAAAATCAGCACGAACTTTCCGAACAACCCAATAATATTTTTCATTTAGGCCCGTTCTATCAATATAGATTAACTTTATTCTCTGTTCAACTTACTCTTTATCTTTTTCTAATTCTCAGAACTGGAAAAAGATGAAGAGTTAGTTAAACCGAGATTAAAATTAAATTATATATAGAAGTATAGTAGAAACGGGCCTTAGTAACGCAAGTCGATAAATGATCGTTCTGTTTCTTTGCATCCCATGAGTAACAAAGAACGATACCTAAGTCGATTTATATGTAAAATAAAAAGCACCCAATAAAATATATTCAAATTTTCTATTACATCTAGAAGATTAATTATTATATTAATATATGTATAATTAGAATATGTACTGGGAAAGAATGTTTTGTATATAATTACATATACATATATATCCATTATATAATATCTTAATATTAAAATAGAGCAAAGCTTTAAAAATTGATTTTTTTAATTGCGGTGACAATGATTTTTAACGAAGTCATGAGCAATCAAAGTCAAAAGTGTTCCTTTTATTTAATTTGCGATAATTCAGTAACAAAAGAAATCTTAGGAACATTTTTAAAAAAACGATTGTAGGGAAAACTTTAAGCTTTCACTTGAATGGAAAGCCAAAAATTTTCGCAAATTTTTTTTGAACAAATGATAGATCCAAAATGAAAAAAATTTTCCATCTTTTTTAGCTCGTAGTTTTGTATGTAAAAATTATCAAACTCACAGAAACTCAAAAAACATAATAACCTTTCGAAAATAGAGATTTCAAGCTTCAAAACCATTTTTTTAAATTTAAATTTCGTTTATTTTTAACGAAAATATATTGTAAATACAATTTTGTCCTAAAAAAACGGCACGAATTTTTTGATTAATTATCCAGTATATGAAATGTTTTTTCCCGGGTCATTAAAGACACATAAGACACATAAGAACTAATTTTTCTTCTAGTAAGAACAAAAGGATTGATAAAATATGTATAGAAAAATATACGTACCACTTCCAACCAGTTAAAAAAATCCGAATGTTCATATATAAGATGGCAATTCTTTCTATTCCTTCTATTGTGCGCAGAGCCTTATATTCAAAATAGAATTATAATAGAAATATATCTTTAAATGTTTAATTATATGATTGTATATTTACATAATTAACATTTAATTCAATATAATAATATATATTTCAATAAATATAAATATGTTATTATAGGAGATATGTTGGGTCATGTTTGCGCAGAAATTAATTCAATTAATTCGCAATCACGATTGCTATCTTTTCAGTTTTCAACCAAAAAGTCCGACTTTTCGATCAAATCTCTGGAAAGAAATTCTTTGGCTAATCACACAAAATTTTGTTCATCTTTTTTAAATACACGTCTCGATTTTTCTTCGATATTTGGAAAAATATTGCCGGCAATAAGCATGAAAAGAATCAAATCTGATAACTTTTTTTAAATTTTAATAATGGCAATCGATCTTCAAATTCGATGATTTTTTTTAGATAACGCATTATAAGACTGTTTTAATTTCGACAATTTCGGTGCTATAAGCTATCTTCGGCAGAAAAGACAATCTCTGGAACAATAATCGAAAAGATGACAACTCATGGCAGAAATGGCGGCAAATATTCAAAAGATGGAAACGAGTCCACATTCTCGATGTCGTATCTTTTCAATGGCGACAATGAGAATCAGGTGATGCGAGTAAACAAATCTGACGATTCGTTTCATGACGTTTTATATACTTTTTTGCGAAAAACACAAGCTGAACAGGCTGGCCTTAGCCGTAATCAATTGACAGGCGTGATTCAACGAACAGGCAGTCAAGATTGTTCCTTTCGATCACGATGAGCGTGAAGCAGTACATCCACCCGAGAAACAAGTACAAACGACCACCAGATTACAAGCAACTTGCGGTCTTGTATCCGGAGTTTCGTGAAATCGTGATCATGGTACTACGATATGTAATCTACATTTATTCATTACGTTTTTAATGTGCAGATGAAATTTAATGTAATCTATATATAATATATTACATGAATATTTTATGTTTATCGTAAATATATTTAATAATATAATGTCAGTGTAATATATTTAATTAGAAAACTTTAGATTTAAAAAAGATCGGAGGAAAAAATTAATGAAATAATAATATAACTAAACATATATACAAGAAAATGTTATAGAAAACTATTTTTTTTGTGTATCATTTTTTCATTCTCTTACATTATTTCTTTTCTTCAACTTCTGTGCAATTTTTACGAACTGAAGAAATATAAATATAACTTGGATGTGATATAAAGTAAATTGTGTATACATGCTTTTTATTCATATTGATTACTTAGGACTTCACAGGAAAAGTTAGAATTGACTTCAAAGAGAGGAGAAGCCTGCATGTACTTACAGAGACGCTTCTGAAGCATGATTTTGACTTACACGTGAACATCCCAGCAGATAATCTGAATCCAGCGATTCCATTGCGCTTAAATTATATTCTGTGGATAGAAGACTTGATGACTCATTCTAAATTGGAAATGGAGAAGGTTACAGGCATCGACATTGGTGATTATAAGATTACTTTTGAAAACTTTCAATAAATCATCCAAACGTTGTACTTGAAAAACAGAAACAAAAATTGGAGTTAATATTGCAATTATATTACTATTATATTTTGATATTAAAGAGTAATGTTAAGTAATTAAGAGTAATGATGAAGATAGATTCACGAGATAATACTTTTCAAAATTAATTATGTTACAGTAATGAATGTTATCTATCTTATAATGTATACCTGTATATTTAATATAATATTTTAGACTGTTATACGAGGTCTGAACAATTTCATTTTAAATAGGAACCGGAGCAATCTGTATATATGCTCTATTACTGGCAAAAATCTATAAGTGTCAAATGATTGGTACAGAAATTGACAAAGAAAGTGTAGAGTACGCTCAGAACTGCATAAAGAAAAACAAATTACAAGATTTAATTGAAAGTAAGTTAAAACATTTCTTTTTATATTGAAGCAAAAGAAAAGCTATGAAAAGTGAATATTTTTAAAATTAAAACTTTATTTCATGTAACGGGATTTTCTGATTAGTAATTACAGTGAACTCCGATAGAATTTTTAAAGATATAATACAGGATAATAGAGTTTATGACTTCTCAATGTGCAACCCACCGTTTTTTGAGAATGAAGATGGCTTCGAAAAAGTTGAAAAAGTCTTACCACCGAGAAACGCACCTACTGGAAATGACAGTGAGCTGAAAACCGAAGGTGGTGAAATAGGTTTTGTGACGAAGATGATCAAAGAGAGTGTCGAGGTGGGAGATCGAATAAAGATCTACAGCACAATGATTGGCAAAAAAGTCGATTTGGCTGGCTTAAGACAATTGTTAAGATCGAAAAATATAAAAAATACAACGTGGACGGAATTCTGCCAGGGTCACACAACACGGTACAAATATATTAAGTTTATAAATTATCTTTCTATATAAAACCCATCAATATAAGTTTAATTGTTAAGTCTAATTATCAAGTATATTATTTTGAAGCTTATTGAGACCTTTCTTTGTTAACAGATGGGGTTTGGCTTGGAGCTTCCTTCCACAAAATGTTGTCAACTTGACTACAGCACCTGTCATTAGAAAACATGGGAAGTCTATAGTGGGATCGTTAAAGAATTACAAAACCTCGATAACATTTCCTATGAATGATAAATTTTCCTGTATAGACGATATAATTAATTTTTTAAAAGTAACAGCGAAAGAGTTAAACGTAATGTATTATTTTTTTTACTTCTGATATTAAGTTTATGGATTATTTGCAATTAAGAATTAATTTAAAAATATTTGTTACGTTTTATTATCAACAGATCAAGTTGCAAGATGTACCCATTCCTGAGGATAGTTTCGATAGTTGGGCGTGTCGAATAACTGCTAGAAAAAGATCGTGGGAACATATGCGCAGGAAGCGGCGTTTAGCGCAACAATCTGCGTTAAAAAGAGTAAAAGGGGAAAGTGGTGAATGTATTGAGGTCGAAAAAACTTCAATTGAAACTGGAAATAGTACGAAAAATTCAGATGAGGAAAGTTCTGATAAAGAATTATCTGACAAAAACGGTCCTTTGCTTATTTGTAAATTCTGGATAGAAATAGAAAGCCGCAATGATTCTCAGGATATAACTACACAACCTGATGAGATACTCAGGATATGGATGGTATTTGAAAATGGATATGGCGGTTTGGACGCGTTACATTCGTTGCGACAGTATCTAATAAACAAATTGGAAGTGAGGGAAAAGATTTTAGATAATTCATCGAAGACGAAGAGAAAGAAAAAAAGGATTAAAAAAGAATGCTAATGGGAGAGTCCATTACTTCAGATGCATTCGGGTAACAAAAAAAATTCTGCGAACAATAGGACAGAAAATTTTGAAGAGAATTCTTAATTAGATCGTGTTACATATAAAACAATTTATTCCATGCAATATGTTAAAAAAAATCTACAACAGGATAGTATATGTAAATCAAATTTTTGTAACGTTCTTTTTATTTCATGATATATGTAAAGTTTTTTGTGTGTAACTATATCCCCCCTTATAATTATTTTTTTTATTCTCCTTTTATACAATTTGGCTAATTTAAGTGCAATGTGGTAATTTTTTTTTCATTACGATTATTATTGCAATGCGAAAATGAGTCCGTCGAGAGTCGGCGGCAGAGATTGACTGATTAATTGAACGTTCATTTGCTGCAGAAAAATTGCTTTCTTCAGGCCTGAAATCTCGCATAAGATCTACGAGGATTGCGAAATAATCAGCACTATTTTCTGTAATAAACAAAATCAAAAGTTTCGCTACATGACTACTATCGGACAATCGACATATCGCTCTTCGAACCGCGGCGAGAGATTCCGGATCACTGCGGATAGATCCAGAGTGAATGAAAAGAATTATAATTAATATTAACAGCAGGGTAACAATCGATTCCTTATGATACTAAAACTATAATCATGGAACTTGAAATCAGCTACTATTCGCAATGACTCAATTAACAATTAGCGTCCTTAATTACATGATCAAATAACAATGCCATTCGCTACATCGTATTTTCATTATCATCATTTTCAATACCGATTAAAGATGTATAGTATGATTTTATATCAAGCAGGCACATTAAGAAAACTTGAATTTAAGAATATCTATAAAAATATGGAAGCACTTTCTCGCGGATTAATAAAAGATGAAAGGAGATGAATTATATTTGTACGAATTACAATAAATCGTAATACTTTCTTTTTTTTCTTTCGATGGCAATTAAAATGAAAACATGTCTAAATGACACAAAACAGTGATTACGAAAAAAGGAAAAACAAATAAACTTATTGAAAGCGAATTCGCAAATAACAATGCGTAATGTATTATATTAATGCACATTAAAGCCTGTGTACACGCTACACATTTATAATTGATGGAATACAATAACGATATAATTTAATATTTAAATACCAAACATTGTAATAAAATATTAAATTTTTCTTAACATCTTATAAATTCATCCGTTTATGCATGCTTTAAACATAAACGTAAAGTATGTGGCTTTTAATGAGCATTTCAAGAAAAAATGAGAAAAAAATGCGAATTCACTCTACAAAATAATAGGAAAAATAAAGATAATTAGTTCCGAGAGTCTAATAATGAATTTGATCGAGTTTGAACGTTACTTAATCTGATGAATTAATGACCAGTACCGTTGACGTATCGTATCACCGATTTTTTGCATGGTAAATAATATTTGAGCCTTTAAAAAATTAGTAGTGGCTCCCGCGCAAATGAAAAAAAAAAAAATTGTATTGCTTTTTGATTTTACACGATGGCAAAAAGGGAACAATCTTTTTTACATATCTTGATTTTTCAAAGATATAACCTTCAAGATTGCTCTCTTTAAGCGACATGGCACCAGTGTCTTTATATACATTCGATATAATAGATAAATGTGCGTCTCGCATGCAAATTCAATCTCGGCAGATATATTCATCCCTTTATCTTCACAAACACATCATGACGGCAATCTTGCATCTTGTCTTTTTCTTTTTAGTCTCATGTCCTAATTGCATTTAAACAGTATAACAAAAAAACGGTGCAAGTACCAAGTATGTATACATCGTACGATCCTCGCGCGAAATCGTCATCTTCCACAACGGAGGACTAGGGCTTAGAAAAAAGAAAGGAAAGACTACTAATGTTTATCATCGGCGAACGAAAGACTCAGCTCTTTGCCGCCACGACCGATTCTAAGGTGTCAGTTTTGCTAGTTTCCAAGTCTTTTGCCTTCTGTTCGACTTTAACATCATTCTTTTCTGTTGTTTTTTTTGTCTCCTTATCATTCTTCTTGGTATCTTTTTCAGCAATCGCCATGATGGCTTCGCTGCCATCCGGCGACTGTTCCTTCTGTCGTTTCTCAATCTCCGCCTTAAAATTATCGATATCCTGCTGGCTTATTTGCACAAAGAGAATGCCGTTGATGACATTGAGCATATCCAACACTGAGCCCATGCTGGGCGGCTGCACCTGAATCGGTGGCAGGCTTACACCAGACTTGCCCGTGTAGATCTCGTTCATTTTTTTTTGCAACACGACTGCCTGCTGGGTCAGATGCCGCAAGCAGTCGCTGCTTTCCTTTGTTTTCTCGTGCTCCTCACCTAATAGCTGTTTATAAATTGCGTAAGTTTCCTTTTCGTTGTTTAACGCTGCTCGGAAATCGCCCATGCATGACTGTGTGCGTGCCACTAAATGATACGATACCGCAACCTTCAATGAATGAGGACCGTGATAACGTAAATTCAAGGCTAATGCGTGCTCTAGGAATCGTAATGACAGCTCATATTCACCGACCGCGTGCAGAATCAGTGAAATATTGCTCTGCAAAAATCAAATGTTATTGTTATATTTCGAACATTAATTTTTTAGGAAATTTATGTTGCTTTAAAAATGCATCACACAATAAAACTATTTAAACATAAATAAGGTATCACAATAAAATTACTTTAAAATTATATAATATTTTTTAATATTTTACATGAATTTCTAAAAATTATCTAAGATTAAACTTACATCGAGCAAGGCCACTTCTGGATGGTCTTCACCACAGACTAATAATGCTAGATAACGTGCTCTGTATAATAATCTTAATGATACAGATACTTGCCCGTTGGCAAAAGAATATAAGGCGAGATGTATCTATAAGTACAAAATAATATAATTATTAATTATTAAATTTTAAAAGATATATTATTTATACTATTGTTTTATTTTCTATACAATAGTAAATTTCATATGCTATATAGGTGTATATAACGCATAGAATTATTTCTTTATCCTGCGTTATTATTTTAACTACAACTGTCATTTATTTTAGTATGATCGGTATAACTTACGTATTCTGTAATGGTGTATGGATGATCGATGCCATTGACTCTTTCCGACATGAGAACTGCTTTTTGCTGAGTAGCAAGTGCTTCCGCATGATCGCCCATTATGTAATTCAATCTTGCTAGCATTCTAAGACATTGTGCAATTTCAGGATGCATGGCACCATAAACATTATTAAGAAGATTCAGCGCTTCGCTAATTAATTCGTATCCATCTTTTAAGTATCCTTGTTGAATCTTGCTTTGACCAGTGGTGTAAAAATTATATGCGTCGCTAGCCTAAAAAAAGTTGAAATGATTACTTTAATCCGCAGTTTTGATTAAAATAAAAATTCTTTTGAGATTTTTAAGATTTAACGCTTATAAATAAGTTTTCTGCATTAATCATCTCATTTACATTCATTTAAAATCAATGACTTACTCTAGGATTGATATGTTTGACGACGGGAAAGATGTTCAATATATCTTCTTCGAAGAAAGTTGCCCGGTTTTTGTTTTCGAAGTTATATTCACGCAATAGTATTTGAATGCCAGTCTTAATGCAGAAACCACGTAGTAATGAAATTTTTTGTAGATAAAAATGTTCTATCGTGGCTTCCAGAGATTCTGGGCTCGGCGTTTCCCAGTCGTAATAGGCCTTCAAATCACTCTTAATTTGCTGCCACAATGATTTAGGTGTTAATGATGCCCATTCTACTTCTAACTGTTGCGGTCCGTTGTTTCTCCCCTTACGTTTATTGCGGCGTTTGGCAGTTTTGCTTTGAAGCTGAAATAAAAAATTTACGTCAATTTATCTCCTAAAATTTAATTATATAAAACATAATTTTAACAATTATTGTCCTTCATTATTATTATTAATTTGAAATTAGTAATTAACAAAATTTCAATTTTTTTTATTATTATATCATTAATTAACTGTACATAAATTATAAAGGTGTGAGGATCGATCGTACCTCTTCTAGATTTTGTTGTGGATGTATAATCTGTGCCGAAGACAGCAAGCAATTCAGAAAATGACTGACGGCCGCGGACAGATTCATCAAATCCGTACCCTGTAAAATGATACATTTACAATTTTTTGATATATTTCTTAAACATATCACAATTTTATTTTCGTATAATTACCTGCATGTAAGAAGTGAAAATATGTTTCGCCGATCGAAGTATCAGTTCGGATACAGCAATGCGGTTGAGATAATGCAACTGTGGCACTGCGGCCAACATAGCCGCCAATTTACCAAGATAGCGAATGTTAATGCCTCTACCGTGAAGAGCTTCCACTAATGTACTACCGTCCATCGCGGCTGCCGTATGATCCAAACACTCCCGAATCTGAAATAAACATTTACTTAAAAAAAAAAAAAAGATACAATTGCGCAATTGTGAGTACAGTTAGAAATAGTCCACATCTCAGATCTAATTACAGAAATATTAAAAATGTACGCTCTGTTAAATTTTTATAACAAACTTACGAATGCCGGCAGCTGCACCGTGAGTAAGAAATCTGCAGCATCCTTTACTAATTGTTTCTGCTTCTTCAGATCGGAGCCATTAAGATCTGGATGCTTAACGCCAGGCGAGAACACGTCCGGATTGAATCTTACATCGAATTCAGCGTCGCGCAGACTACCCACTGCCGTTGCCGCTTTTCGCACTATCTCTTTCGTGCTCTCCTCCACTATCGTAAAAATAAAATTTATTATAAAACTAATTCTAGTTTATATGATATAATTTTATATGATTATAATTTCTTTATGATTTATTTTTTTTAACATTCATTATTTCTTCTATAAGTAAAATTCTAACGGTTTCTTCACATATACGAATCTATATAATCAATGTCTCTAGGAAAAAATAAGAAATATAATACATACGTTCTTGTTTCTCGCCACCTGTAATCGAGTCAGTGATGCTCTCGACAATCTTTTTCGCTTCATCGGCCTCTATTAGAGATTGAGCGCAGTCTTCCTTGTTACTGTCCGTTACAGCAGTTGAATCTTCTTTTTTGTCCTCTTTCTTATCTTCCTAGAATTATTAGTTTCTATTATCTACACTATTTCAAGTTATTCGCATTTGTACAAATATAACAAAAATGGGAAATATAATATTAAAAAATATCTATTTATACCTTGGCAGTTGTCTCTTTTTCCTTTAGAGATCTTCTAGCAGACGTAAGTTGTTGAAGATGAACGGCTGCATGTTTGATAAACTGAACGTACCTGGCCTCGACAAATGAATCTATGAGTTCTTGCCGTAGACAGGCTAATCTATGTTTATGTTCTACTGGGAAACCCAAGGCTCGTGCTTCTTTGCTTAGTTCCACACCTTCGACTGAGCAAGAAATATATTTCCCGTATAAATAAAAATTGACAAATTCATAAATAAAAAAACAGCTTCTTTTTCATGATTATGATAAAATTGGTAGGTCTCAACTCACGTTTCAGAAAATTTACATCGGGTGGGAAAGTCCTCAACAGATCGAGCACATAATGTCGTGAATCGTTACCAATGATACCCTTGCATTCGACGCTACTGCAAAGTTCGATTTCCTCACCTGCATCGTTGATTACTTTATGGGGAAGGATTTTCAACTGCTGTCCAGCTTTGTTTAACTAAACGCAAGTATTTAAAATATTTGAGTAATAAGTCATATTAAATAATAATACGGCATTATTTTAGTAAGCTTATGTTTATTTACCAATTCAAGATATTTAGGATGCGTAAGAACAGTTTTCCCGAAATCGATCGATCCATAGACTACTGATTGTTCTTGTTCACGTTCCAATATACCCGGTATAATGGATTGTGCGGTGATACGATAGCCTCTACAAGAAAATTCATACCAAAGATTAAGTAAGAACACACTAATAAGAAAATTATAAGGAATTCAATAAACGTACCTGTAATCGATGACGACGGTGCCGAGCGTATAGAGACCGGGCAAGTCGACAGCCGCGTATACTCGGACACCTTGTAGATCATTGCGAGGTGCAACAAAGGCAGCGGCGTCACCACCTAACTCTTTATAATGGTCACGGACATCGAAGCCGAGAGAGAAGAAGATATTGTTCCAAATGAACATTTGCATTTTGGCTTCCTCACCAGGATTTATCGCCATAACATTGCCATCAATAACCGCCACTGCTCCGCGAGTCGCGGCTGCCACGAAGTCGCTATGAACCTAAGCAATGTAAAAAGAATTAAGAGAATTATTTAAGAATTTATTATTAAAATGATTAAAAAATATAAAGTTTATTTTTAGTATTATTTTAGTTTAATTCAATAATTATTATTATGTACAATGTCTTTAACTTAGAATTAAAAAAAAAATTTATCACAAAGAAATAAAAAGTAAATATAATTTCGTTGTAGTACTAGTTTGAAAACATTATATATCATATTATACTCAAAAAGGCTCACATAAGAAAGATCAATAATATACCTTGAAGATAGCACGCTCTCGTAGTAATCTTTCAGGAAGATTTTTACGCGACAATTCTCTTGTAGTTTGTAATTCCTCGTTCCAATCGCGTGTTTGTCCCGGGATGTGTTCTTCGTATCCCAATTTAGAGGAAAAAGCTAAGAAGAGATTGTTTAATTAAATTTCAATGACAATGTCCATAGGTACTAATCCATTAGCACACATTTTCGAATAATTAAAATTAAATGTGACAATTTAACACAGTTAAAATACAGTTAAATGAATTAAAATCCGGCTAATCATTTTCTTTTTATTGATATCTATGCATTTTCTTTACTTCTTTTAGAACTTACTATCTTCCGCGCGAATAGCGTCAATAGTGTGCTCAATTTGTGGTGCACTCCAAGCATACAATTGATAAGGGGTGGCGACTCGTTCAAAAGGATGTCTCTGAGTCCTGCGTCGTTGCATAGAGGCAAATCCTCGTTTAAAGGATGGACTGAGTTGATTCAATAGTTCAATGAGACTGTGACATAAATGACTAGGAGTAGCTGGTTTAGGATTAAATACTTCTTTGGTTGATTGGTTGACAAAGAATCCTCTGGCGCATGCAGTCAGATAGTATTGCTTGTCCTCCAACGTAACCACATGTAAGTATATTAAATCGCCGTGAAGCTTTCTGTGGCCAGGTGGTGGATTCCATCCTGACGTTGTTAGGACCTTTAGAAAGAAATTTAGAAATCTTTTATTTATCTTTTCTTCATAGAATCTAATTCTGAATTTTTTTAAAAAGAAAAAAAATATCTTTGAGCAATTTTTCTTTAAAACAATTAATTTTTATTATTTCGAGTTAACAATATAATTTATTCTTTCTTGTTTTATTCTCTTCTAACTTATGATTATTAAACTTTTATTATTATTATTAACTTTTATTATTAATTTTCAAGAATCACTAACTTTGAGACACGGTGGGCACTTTTGCTCCTTCGCCTGCGGCTGGAGGGGCAACAGGGGTCTCTCCCTACAACCGGGTATGATATAATCAGGTGGCGTGCAATCGACTGAATCCGCGCGGGTCTTCTTCTTCTCTAGGATATCGCCATTCGTGACAACGTTAAGAAATGATAGGCTACTGCATTCGACGCCGTTGTAAGCATCTGCGGGATCCACAGACTTCAGCAGGTCGCGTACGTGTCGCACATGTATGCGTGCCTCCCGCATCGTGTACGGTTCCTCCACCACCTTGATAATGGAAGCATCCTTTAGACCCTCAATATTCTTCAGTTCGGCAAAGTTGTCTAACGTGTTGCCATCCAGTTGCAGTGAAAAGCACGTGCGGTGACACGTGTCTTCGCGGTCCATAAGTAACTGATGAATTTCCTGCAGAGAAAAGATGTCAGGAAAATTCAAGCATTAGTTTATTTAGGCGTTAATTATTTAATTTTTATCGGAGTACTTTTTAAAAATCTTAGACACATAAATATAATACAAAGCAATAAATAGAATATTAACAAGAAGATAATTGATTGTTATTAAAAATAAAAATATTAGAATAAAATAAAGATGTTCGTAAAGACAGTTAATTAAAATGATATAATTAATAATTTGAATAATATACCCTTAGATAGCCATGATCACAAAAATTTTATTCAAAAAGCGTTGGTACAATTACCTGTACCAACTCCATGCTGGATACTTGAATGTCAAAAGGTTCGGAACCGGGGCTGACAATCTTGACAGTGAAGCCCAAGTCTTGAATAAAAACAACTTCTTGTTCACTTGAAACATCCTTTTCTTTTTCTGCTTCTTTCTCGTTTTTATCACTATTTTTATTGTCTTCATTTTTCTCCTTTTCGCCCTCTTTTGTTGCCTCAACTTCTCCCTTTTCCACAACGTTCTCCGTAGCCGTACTTGTACTTCCGCTGTCCTCTGTTTCCTTTTTCACCTCTACAAATAATTCACCATATAATAAAGAATTCAAAGATTCTGCGAATTATTTCATGAATTGTTGTGTCATGTTACATATTTAATGTGTTTTATCAAAGTCCTATTAAATTTATTGCATTAATTTATAAAATTTATAATATTAAGAATTATCAACAAATCATACAAGATATTGTTTAAATTTTCAAATTTGTTGATTTCTTTGAACTTATTTATATAATAACTTCAAAATATGATATTATCTGGATCTTCATTAGTTACATCACACACACACACACACACACACACACACACACACAC
>Ga0157364_1001441_pt1 | contig 20216 bp, 7 predicted proteins | sample AttsexASBM2_FD_111476 | JGI IMG/M metagenome (GOLD analysis project Ga0157364, IMG submission 111476) | Fungus gardens microbial communities from leaf cutter ant in Ribeirão Preto, State of São Paulo, Brazil - Atta sexdens ASBM2 | ecosystem: Host-associated > Fungi > Mycelium > Unclassified ...
GTATACATACATATTTTGTACAATTTACGGTCATTTTCTATTTGGAAATATCAGATGGACTCGAGAGAGAATGAATTTAAGTATCAAATTTATTAATAATAACCGCTTTAACAAAATATTTGCCTACACTGAAAGAAAAGATTAGCTGCTGCAGCAAATTAGATGATAAAATGGCATAGCATTTTTAATCGGCCGCAACAGCCAATTTTTGATTGCGTTAGATTATCCGCAATGTTAATATAGGATTTCGATAGTTCCTAACGCAACTAAAAATTGGCTGCTGCAATCGATTAAAAATGCTATGCCAATTCAGCCAAATCTTTTTTTTTTTCAGTGCATCTTCTCTATTTTAGATTCAATACTTTTCTGCGCAGAAACAAAAATTTTCTCTGCCGCAGCTAATCTTGATTTATTATAATATATTTGCTGCCGTAACTTTAGATTTATAAACTACAGTGAAATGGTTTGTTGTTACTGCTATAATATAGATACTACAGCTAAGACAGCTATGATGTCTATATTTTATCACCTGCGCCATTTAGTTACCACATGCAGTTTTTAGTTACGACTGCTACTTTCTTTTTTCGGTGTGGTGATTTAGCACACCTGTCATTTCGACCGTTTGTCGTTGACTTCATATCCTTCACTGAATTTATATAAACATAAATGATAGAGAGGAAAAGGATAATAAAATTCAGTAATAAAATTCATAAATATATAGTAGAGATTTGAATGAAGACCATCTATATATCTCTTTGCTTCTGAAATTTTACACATCAGCAGAATATTATATATTATACTTCGGCTCTTCCGCACAGGAAAGCACCGAAAGAGCACTATATGCGGACAATAATTCTCACGAACAAATCTCCGAATCCCCTCGACTTCAAAGCGTCCAACGACCACTAATGTCGCATTATTCGACGCCGGTTCCGGCGACCTCATAAACGCACTGTCCTCGAATCATACCGCCGACCGACCTGCCATTTTAATACGGTTAAACCTCCACTTCCGAATAAAACTTCATCAGACCCCACGAATCCCTCGCATCCGTCGGAACTGTGGACGGCTGGCGCCCAAAATCGCTCGTGTGTGCATCTCATGCGTACGCGCCGTTCACAATCTCACGCACGGTCGTACACGCACACAGGTATACTGTACCCAATGTGTTCACGCCCTACGTAGTGTTAATGCAAATGCGTGCCGTGCACTACCGAGATGCGTGCGGATGCACTTCCCGTGAAACTTTTGTTTCTTTTCACCCCCGCGTGCAACAGAGCCGACCATCGATATCTCCCCTTCCTTGCACGTGCAAAATATCGAGCTTTTACTCTTGTCAGTGAACGCATTTGTCGGGCAGATATCGAGAAAACGCTCCGGCTATCGCTTGAAAGATCGGAAAACTACGATAGCACCGCGACAAGTCACGTCAACCGGGATTTCGAGAAAATCAAAATGCATGCTGGTTCGAGAACACATTTCCACGCCCGTACAATTTGAATTCAAGTTTAAACGTTTGAAAAAAATTACATCAGACTCGAAAATATTCAAGAGACCCTCCAATGAAGGTCTGAACACGAACTACAGTTTTGTATACAGGGTAGAATTGCTCACAAAAATCTGCGAGAGAGAAGGACATGCATTTACTATTTCTTCCCTTCTATTCTTTTTTTTTTTTATCTATTTCTCTTTCTTTCTCTTTCTTTCAGAAATTGTTAAAATATGGCGGACCAATCAAAAGTGACTTTCTTATGTCCAAATTCTTATTAGATCTCTATTGATGATCGTAATTTCTTATATATTTTATAATAGCCGCTTTCGAAATGTTTTCTCGTATAAGATGAATATTTCTAAAATATCCGCGCCAATAAACAGATTCCATAATTTCCGTGAAAATCCCGATTTTATTACGCACCCTGCACACTACGCACGATGAATTATTCACTTTCCGTGATGCACAATACGCGGGCCCCGCGACGAACAATTGTCTCTCGTATGTAATTGAATAAACAAGCGTGTCGATCGTGCCTGTAATTACTAAAAACATCATGACCAACCGAAATATGCGCGTCATAAATTCACGTGACGAATGACAGGACCAACAATAACAATGACTTCTGTATGAATAGTATAAGACAGACGGCCACCTCCTTTTCCGGAAGTCACGCCGACGGAGCGTGAACCTTCTTTCGTGATTTCCAAAGCCAATAATTCCCGTGATATACATGGAATATCAACGAGAACGTAATTTATAGGTACTCCAAAGTACCTGATTTACGAAAGCCAGAAATAAATAATATACACCAGACATGGCTGTTGAGAATATTTCACAAGTAAAGCTGAGCGAATTAAGAGAGTCATTCATTCCTGCTGGCACATAAAAGATGGAAATCAGAAATAAAAATAGAGCTTCATTCAAATCTTTAATATTTATGAACTTTATTTAAATCTTTCTCTACCATTTAAATTTATGTGATTCAATCAACGATATGAATTATGAAGCCAACAACAAATGATCGAAATAACAGGTGAGCTATGTCGCGTTTGTTAAAAATAGCCGGCGGCCTTCAATGAAGGATATATAAAAATTTTCTATCTGGTTCGATATCGAAAGTGACAGCGAAAGACGAGCGGAAAAAATGTAGCTGTTTATCATATCGCCTTAGCATATCGACGAGAATAATTTATGCCCTACTGAACGAACATCGGTGCCGATAGATGCGCGAAAAGGAGCCGATTCGTCATGTTCAACGGATGCTCCACGAATTCTTTACACGGTAACTCGAGCTCTCTCGCAAGTCACGTATGCCGAACACGCGCGTGCAACGAAACGCGCACGCATAACTAACGTCCGAATTCTTTTTCTCTCCTTTCATTTTTCACCTGTTTATTATTCTTCGTTTATTTCTCCAGTACCAGATAAGGATTCAATACAATTTGAAGAATAAAATAAAGACAGCGAGATATCGAAATATTAATTATAGTTTAATATATCTGACTCCCTAAATTTGTATCGGTGAATATCAATGATTACCAGTCCCAAAGTGATATGTCAGTCATATTCACGAAGTAATCAGTGAAATTAAAAAGAAAGGAAATTTGGACGTTATATAATTAAATATCAATATTGCACATTGTCAGTTTCAATATCATTGAATGTATACAAAGCGAGATCAGCTAGATTAAGAATTTCACGTTTCATTGATTTTTTTTTAGTTAATTTCAATGTGACATACTTGAGATTATAATCAGTAATTATCATCAGATTGAATAATATCGAATTTATATGGTATTAGTTTTTAATGGCAGACTCCAAGTAATTGAAAATGAAATTTTTCTTATCGAATCTTAGCAATTTCTTTATAATATGATATATATAATGATATGTATGTATGGTCTACATATCATTATCAAAATATAATTCATATTACACGGAAAGAACGATTTTGCTGACGTATCTAAAAAACTCAGCTAGATACAGATCTTAAAATAATTTTGTTAGGTTGCAAAAATAAATATAGAACGCTCAAACATAACACTCAGTACTATAGAAGGTTTTGATATTCTGAAGAACCAATTTAAACGTCCTACATAATTATTTTGATCCAGCAATAATTATTTTTAGATCTGTATCTAGCTAAGTTTTTAGATCTTTAGCAAAATCATTCTTTCCATGTACGTTATATATGTCTTAATATTTCTGACATAGCCGCTACAATAATAGATATCTCGCAAATGTTGATCATGTATAGAGAAATAACACGCGATGCCGTATCGTTTACCACATTAGCATATCCCGATATAGCTTCGAGGGAAGTTTTGTAATAGCGAGATACATCTGCTTTCTCCCTATCGTACAACGCCCGACAACGCCATTCGTCGTGCCGTACGCGGACGCAATAATGAAGTGCGATTTGCCTAAAACACTAATGGCACATTGTGCCCCGGTGGGCTCTCATCGTTGTACCTACGAGACCGCCACGCTGGTACATCACCACCGGCGGCGGTGCAATTAAGATCTAATTAAGCGTCACGAGAGAAATACGACGCTAAATTCATTCATAAGATGACACACGTGCGGCACTCGCAATATACATCTTTCGTTAAATCAATAAATTTTGTTTTGTTTAAAAACAAATAAGCGCCGTATTAAATCTCCTCTTACGATATTAAATACTGATATTTATGATTCTCCATTCTCCATCCTGGGAATTAAGTCTTCAATAAATTTTGATAAGATTCAATTTAAATTGAATGGATAACTTCCCGTTATTTATCTTACTTTTCAAATTTTGTTGTTACAAAAGATAAAGAATTATGTTTTCCTTCCTTAACGTGATCTATTTTTATCAAGTCTGTACGTATAAAGAATACTTCTCGCATTTGCCGCACTTGCTGTAACTCCGTTAATACCTTAAATAGGATATATCGTCATGGATCGAAATCAACTTATGTACTCATCTTTCCCCATGATGGCCAGAAAGAAGCGGTACATGAGATAAAGAATAAACCGACGGGACATCATCTCGACGATTGAATTAAATACACTCCTAGAAGAACGCGGCCGTTATATGTGCGTGCTATATAACGGGCTCGAGATGACCATGACCGCGAGATCACGGTGACTAGGTGACCCGTGTAGCTTCAATACCGTAAGAATCGTACAAAGGCGAATAAAATAAGTTGTCTACAGAGACATTTCTTTGAAGTCACGTAGCTCAGCGTTTAACACACACACACTAAAAGTTTGCACTGAGAAAAATGTCTGGTTAGATTTCTGATTGGAATTCTAATTTTTTGATTAAATCTAGTAAAATTCTAGTTGTGATATCTAGAATTTTAATTGATATAATCGACATCTTTTAGTTCGTCCATTTTCAATCAGACATTTTTCTCAGTGTGCTCATAAATAAAATACATTGTTCAAAGCAAATTTTTCTGAATAATTAATCAACAAAGATTAATGAAAGCTAAGAGGACAGATGGGAAACTTGAATGTGAACCAATATACGTAAGTAGCGTTATTCAATGCTACGTTGAACGTGGTACTATAGAAATGCACGTTGCCGCTCTTGTCTGGGTCATAAGTGACATTGAATAGACCGAGAAACTGCGTTTTGTCGGATCATTTGTGTAATTCATTCTACGATGCTCAAACACAATAACGAAGCGATTAATGATACCGTGTGAGCATATACGTATAAAAGACTGATAACACCCCGTGCACTGGTCATACATGTCTCGATAGATGTACGTGCATGTAGAAAACGGAAATACTGATTAGTATTATACCAATAGCAGCCAAGCAGTCAACTAAACTTATCGAACAAGTTGATTTCGAAAGATTTTACGTAAATTTTGCGGAACAATAAAACTTTAAACCCGATAATGATCCCTCCTTGTGAAACGATTCGTTGCTAAAATTTTATTAAACAATATTATGGAAATTTTGCGCAGACAAAAGATCAATCAATATCCGTTAATATAAATACTAATAAATTATTCGATGACTGACGCTTAAAGTCAATCGTTATAAGAGACGATGAAATTAAAAACAAAAATTCTATACTTATCTCAACATGGTTTTCAATCTAGTGGTCAAAGATTACTAGAAAATTCTTAAAGCAATAAAAATAGAGATCATCTATCGCTTTACTTTAGCCTGCGAGATCGTCTGAAGTCCACTAAACCAACTTAGTTCTTTGCGACTGGATCAAACATGAATGTTTTTCTCTTCCGAAAGCGAAAACATTTGGAACATCTTTTAAGCGCTTGTTTGTGTAAGTAATGATTTACAAGAACAATTAGAATTAAATCTAATATTCTACATTATAATATTCAATTAAAACATGTTATTAATAATTTAAATTCTATAATGTATATTTAAAAATACATCAGTATGACATCGACAATATTTCTGAGAGATATTTTTATTTATACGAAAAGAGAGATATTTCTATACAAATGAGATATTGCTAGCAGATTCTTTTTCTAGTATTTCCATATAATTATAAAATTACCATTCTATTTTCTCATGATTATATTTGCAATCCGTTCGCGTACGTCGACTCTTATTAACCACAAAATACGAAGGAAGGGTCCCAGACCGCTACGTCGGCGGAATAACGATCCCCTCTGCTAAAGCTCGAAAATTCATACAGACAAAAGAAACCCCTGTCTGCATTTCAGACCAGTGTTGCAAAAGATTAAAATATCATTCATATCAAGTAAATAACAGAAAAGTAATAAAATAACACCAAAAGTTCATTTCAATAAAACATACAAAAGATTTATCTTTCTAATATTTTAAAAAATAATTCTCTTTATTATCTAACATTGCAAAACATTCTCTTTATTATCTAACATTCTCGGTCATTTAAAAGAATCAGCTTCAATTGTGATATTTTATCTGCAACTGTTAAATAGAATTTAATTAAAAGGCGAGAAAGACATGTTTCTCTTTTTATTATATAAACAAGTTTCAGGTGGTACTTTGAAGAATATTTTAAGAACGCGAGTGTTACATAAAACCTGTCCATATTTTAGCGTTTTATTTTATATTCGATAAGCTTCGAGATAAAGGATCTTCGTGTTATAGAGAATTCTGCATTTCTGGCAACACTGGAGAGAAACCGACGATCGACCCTTCACGATTGCGACGAACTCAACCGGACCCCGACGGTGTGCCACGAGGGTTGCCGCTTTCGTATTGATTGTATGTCGGATGATTCATGGGGTACTCTGGTACGGTGACCACCCCCGCAATATTCTAAGCAGTCGCAACCCCAAGCTTCGGAGCTTATCCCTGCCGCCGAGGTGGAAGGACACTTGCTGGAAATTACATGTCGAGATATGGCAAATGAGGGGCATTATGCAGCCCTGTTAAATACACTACGAATTCAGGGAAAAACGGGATAATACCACCTGGAAATTCTAAAGATGTGTGTAGTTGACATTGCAGTACTTTAGTAATATCTGCATTCTGTTATTCTAAAGGTTTAATTCCATGCCATATTTGTGTCTGGAAAATGTTACTGTATAATTAAATAATACATACATATAGATATACAGAATAAAATCAGTAATTCAATATCTCAAGAAAGACCAGATGTGATTATAAGCAAATGAAATTAAGCAAGCCACTTGGATGCAACTCTTGAACGACTCTCGCAGGTGAAAGGACCAAACAGGTTTCAGGAAAAAGAGAAGACTTCAGAAACAAAAAATAAAACAAAATTTAGGAAAGATAGTCTACAATATCAGTATTTAGAAAATGAATTCATTAGCGAATCCCTAGAGTAATAAAATAATAAAAATGTTACGATCATTAAGTGCCACACCTGCCGCCTGAAGCTTTAAGACAACTTGGCACAGGTGCGTCGAAACGAACGCCTATAAGTTGTGCAATAAAGTGCACAAAAACTCAATCATCGAATAAATGGACCGAATAAATCTTATTCGTTACCGGCGAACTTTGTTAAAGTGTCGAATTTCATTAAAGTGACGAAATATAAATATTTATTTCTAACGTGAATGGATTAATTTTCTCTAAATAAGTCAGCCCCTTTAGAGAACTTATTTCGCACGTGTGTCATATTTATGTTTAATTACGACTGCAGGGCGAGAAAAAAAGCTTTAAAAGGCATAAGGACAATGCATTGTTCGCACAAAGTTATATAAAATTCACAGAATTACTAATTACACAAGCTAATTAACGCTATTTTCGTAATTAAACTTCTTTAATTATAAATAAATACAATAATAATAAAACTTAAAAATAAATAAAAACAGATTTTAAATAATAAATAAAGTAATAATAAAATGATAAACATAATAATAAAACATAAAGATAAGACCTTTGAGACATTTGATACTGATTATCTTTCGCAAAAAAAATCACGATTTAACTTAAAATTAAACATTTTGATCTTACTTCCGCCGGATATAATAACTCGTTCACCTCACGCATAAGTTAACGTTGTATAATAAATTTTCTTCTCAAGTCGCCCTCTTTCCTTTGGGCAATCACCCAAAGAATATTAAAGCCTTTCGCGGCTAGAGGGTGGAAGACAAGGTCACTGGTCTAGAAGCAGCAACACCCGAGAGAGATCTATTTTTACGATTTCCAAAATGTAGCGGAACTGGCACGACGCACGCGTACTTTACATTCTTCCCTCTTTCTTTTCGAGAACCCTTCATCACTTCAAAATAACGCACAAAGACAGGCCGCAGCCTCACTGCGGTATTCTATGTCAAACATTAAGACATAATTCAGAATTATCTGTAAATTCAGAATTAAACATTATTAAGTTCAATTAATGCCAATTTGAGTTATTTTTAAGTTACTTCCACTGCTCCTACTCAATATATCGTTAATTTAACTGAACCAATGGAATTAAACAATTTAACTCAAGAAAATACAAGAAAATTTGATTTCAAATTTTTAGTTCATTATTTAATAGTGCATACGTTAATATGGATGTTGCTTACATGAAATTAACCACAGAGGATTGATATATATTTTGACACACATAGAGATTAAAAATATACAAATGTTAATGTTTACACTATTAAATCAATAATGTGTCAAATTGAATCTAATTTAAATTGCTCTTACAATATATATTATATTTATCCATTGTTTTAGTATAAAATAACGATATTTTATATTAAATAACAATGGCGACTTTAATTTAAATTAGATTAAAGACACTATACAGAGTTAACAGTGTAAGTCAAGAGATTGAGTTGCCAACTTTGAATGTCCAACAATGAATGTCTCAACCGTTTTATTCCGAGAAATATTAACAAAGTCCATCTATCTCTTAATTGATTCTCCTAATTTTAAAAGACAATCGTATGATTCCCGCAGTTTCACCAATCTTTACTGATTACAATCCGACATCGCGTGCACAGGTACACGCGCACGGAGAATGAGTACGTACGTACTTACGAGCCCCGACACTTTCACTCGTTCGCCTCTTTCTTTGGATTTCTGTGAGAAATAACGGCACTGGTGCATGGCACCGTGGATATTTGACACAGACCTGAGAGGGCGAGAGAGCGTTACTATACCCTGTCGCTTCCTCTCATCGCTTGCTATACACGTGCAAGCACTGCCACTCGTAGCACATCTGGCCGCACATTCAAGGCCGGACAATCAACTTTGCGTAAAAGGAACCTCTTCGTATGCTATACAGGGTGTACCACCGGCTAACTGACCTGAAAATTCTGACAACGATTCTTTATGCACTTTGAGGAAGCAACCAAACGAGAACAAGATGATAATGATCATCTGATGATGTGAATTCTTTTCGGTTAATTTCCTCATCATACTGAAGATTCTGTTAAACTTTTTGCAGTACCTAATATCTTTTGCTTTCCCAAGATAGCTTCTTGCAATTTGCTCAGTAAAGAGAAAAAAATGTTTTAATCTCGGTTAGGTTTTCAGAAGTTTGAATTATTTGTGCATAAAAAGAACGGTTTTGTTGAAGTATCTAAAAATTTAGCTAGATATAGAAAATAATTTTGTTGGAAAATATGAAATTAATTATATAGGATGCTAATTACTAGAATGCTAATTACTATCAAAATTTTTTGCAGCATTATTCCTCATGCTTCAGTTTTTGAAACTAAACAAATATTTCGATGGACTAACAAAATTATTCTCAGATCTGAAACTGGCTTAGATAATTCAGCAAATCGTGTTCTTTCCATTTAGATTTCTCATTCTTTCATTGTAAATATCATTATGAATAAACAGAATTTTTAAAAAGTATTGTGTGTAAAATTATATTTTTTAAATTTTTCAACCTTAGTATAATCTAAAATTAAAATTCCATAATATTACAATACGCGATGAGACAATTATTACACAGAAAAAACTGGTTTTGCTGAATTATTTCAAAATTTAGCTAGATACAAATCTGAAAATAATTTTAGATTTTCAAAATAAAAGAATGGTTGCTAAATTTTTTTGCAGCACTGCTCATTACTCGAATTTCCTATATATAATTAATTATTTAATGGACCAACAAAATTATTTGAGATCTGTATCTAACTAGATTTTTAGATATTTCAATAAAATTGTTTTGTATTTCCGTATAGAACTTATGTACTTATATATTTATATTGCTAAACATTTTTGTTTGAAACGATATGTATTTATGTTATCAATCACGTAAATATATATCGAATAATGAATATTAAAATAAGATTTGTTTTCTCTTAGATGCGATATTAAAGGCTATGACTAATATTACGCGAAATTATCTGGTAGAGAATCATTTAATATTTGCGACTTAAAATACTCGACTTAAATACTCGTACAAGAGCTTGTTTCATCAAGAGCTGCAGGAGATCAAATTTGCATCTTTTATTTACATGCCAAGAATCCTAAGGGGATTTGCGATAATGATCGCTCCAATGAGTGACTTGGTCGTCGCAAATCCACGCCGGCCGAGTAAACAAGTTCCTCGACAAAGAATGCCGACGGATGACAGCGCTTTCACGTGGAGTCGTGCAATGAATGCCAAATGCAAATAAGAAGTTAGCTTATCGAAGACAAAGCGAGGAAGTAGCGAGTGAATACGCTTTTAATATGCTTGACACTTCTCGGTAGCTTTGCGGCTCTTTTTCGCGACATTTTTCTAACATATCAAAAATAATTATCATATCTATGCCGATGTGCTGATAATTGTAACAACTTCTTTAAATTTTTTTCGTCAATTTTTAAATGTTTACAGCTTGAAATTTGAAGGCTCAATTTTTCAGAAATCTAACATCCATCACTAAAATTTCGAATTCGAAGCATTGTATAGGAACTGTACGTCACGGAGAATTGCTTCAATCGATGAAATTAATGTTGCGGATAACTAGATTTTCAAGGTATTGGTAATTCGACGATTGTTTCTGCTGACGATTGTTACGGCCGGTTACGTCAACGTGGCATTGTACGAAAAAATTGCAAAATGTATTCGAAGGCCATCGATTTCTCACGTATATCTCGCGTTTCTTTTTCGCACTAACGCAGTGGTATCGCGCGTTACGGATCATTAGACTTGCAAAAGCTGCCAGCGTATCGACTTCTCGTTATCGTGTCGCGATGGTAGGTATAGTCACTTGAACCGTTCAAACTGTACGATATCAAATACAAGTAGAGTCGTGTGTGAAGCGAACAAAGCTACGGAGTTTCGAAACTATCGTGTCGGTTAAGCCGTCGGAACGAGCAGCTCGATCGGATGGTTAAATCCTCGTACCTCCATGTTGTATCCTGGTTCCGGCATACTTTGGCTTCGGTATAACGTTACCTAAAAAGGTAACCAGCATATACGCAAACAAGGGCTCAGCCCTTTTATTGTTACCTTAATTCGATGTGAATCATACACAGCTAGCTGCGCAAACTTAAAATATTATCCTTACGGAACGATTTTGCTGAAGTATCTAAAATTTTAACTAGATACAAATCTGAAAATAATTTTATTGTATCACCTAAATAATTATATATACGGAGAAAAATATGTAATTGAATTGACTGAAACTCTGATGGCAAATTAATAATCCAGAATTTTGATTAAGTCTACTTCTGATTAAATTTAGAATTCTAATAGATTCTTTCCGTGTTTCTTCCCCCCCTCTCCCCTGCCCCTATAACACTTCGATTACAAATTATCAATTATCAGTTGACATAATGTCATTTGTGCCGTAATCAGTGATTCAACGATAACTTATCTCTTCCGAAGGTGATCGGAAATAATTTCGTTCGCTAAAAATACCCTTACCTCGATCTTTGTTTATTGTAAGGTAAACTCGGAAACTATAACCATACGGAAAAGATGGCCATACACAATGCAAATGCAATTTTTCTAATAATTGCTACACAGTAGTAGTAATTTTCAAAGATAATCAATATTTATGTATGTATTAATTTATGTATGTATTATTCGAAATAACAATATTGTAAATATTATGCAATATTTTTACTTTCAGTTTGTTTTTGCATGTGTAAAGGTTGCTATAATAAATTATAATTAAGCTAGCATAATCAACATAACTGTAACGGAAAGACAATATATGACAATATTTATATATGTAATTATTTTATCAAATAACACACACATTTTTTTTTAATTATCAAAATCATTATTTGTTCGATTTCCTAGTTTAAAGGAATTATAATTTTTATGTTACTTTGTGTATGCAATAATTACATATATATTTGTATTAAATATAATAAAATTAAAAATTGAATTTATCACTTTATAAAATGTTACATGCATCTTTAATGTAAAATATATATGATCAATTGTCTCATGATCATTATTTTCTAAAAATTAGATAATAAATAGCTAATAATAAAATAGCTAATGCATGTGTTATAATTATTACATTGATAATAGTAATATATATATATATATATATATATATATATATTATATTATGATAATAATTATTATATTATGATAATATTACAATAAATTTCTGTTAAGTAATTTCTCTTTAATTTCAGTAGTCTTTATTTCTTTAAGTTTCAATAAAGTGATATATCAAACAGTATTACAAATTATAACAGTATTAAATAATAAAATTGAAAGTACCTATGTTTTTGTATTTTAAAAACCTAGAGCCAAATTCAAACTTCTCATAGATCTGCATGTTTCAAGTTCCCGAACAAGTAGAGTAGTCGAGAAGGAAGAGTTTCTCCCTACTGAATAGGTTTTCACTAGCCTCGTATAATTAAACCCCGCGGGTTACAGCAGCGCATTTCTCAGTTCTCTACTCACGTTATTATCCTGAGACCTACGGACCCGAATGACCGCAGGCATTCATTGTTATTACACTTATTAGCGACTGTGTCCCAATCAGAGAGCACTTATAATGCGCGTCTTAAGTATAATCCAGTTCGAGTAGAAATGATTCAGGACAGTTCCGGACCTGATTGTTCGGAGTCAAGTCGGCCGGAGAAAACAGCGTGATCGTAATTACCGTCTCGTCGTAAGGATCCTCTGTCTATTTTGTCGTGTCGAATTATGGACGCTTCGTAGGAGAGGAAGAATACTGACCCACGACAAGAGCGGAAACCAGTCGGTCTTCTTATACGTCGTTTTCAGTTCCACTCTTGGTACGGCTTGATTCGTACGCTCGTAACCGTAAGCCGTAAAATACAATGCCGTAAAGTATAACGTGACCGTTGTGTCGTAGGTAGATACACGAGAAACCGAGGGATTTAGCTTAGAGGTCATCGCACGAGCGCTCTCTTTCAACGACACGATAAGACGTTAATTCGATGCTTCCTGCTCGGTTAAAACCGAGATTTTGCTGAGGCGATTTCAGCCCCCTTTCCTTCTCGATGTTACGTAAGAACATACTCCGCGAGATACCTCTCTATGATTTCTGCACGCTTGGATCTTTTCGCTTCACGCGAAGTTGTTTGATCTTCAGAGATAAACAGCAATGTAATTTTTACGTATAATGGATTTAGAAATTATATAACACGTAAATACACAGAAAATACAGTTTTGTTGATATATTTAAAAATTTAGCTAAACACAGAGTTGAAAATAATTTTGTTGGCTCATCAAAATAATTATGTAGAACACTCTGGTTGTTGTAGAAAGTCGATACAATTTTTTGCAGTTCATCATAAAGTTTTACGTAAGTTTTGATAGTCCAACAAAATTATTTTTAAATCTATATCTAGCTAAATTTTTAGATACTTCAGCAAAATCGTTCTTTCCGTATAATTCTTATAAACCGTTTAATATATATATTAAAATTTTTAATATTAGATATTTTCAGTTTAAAAATAACTTCTAATAAGCGTTTAAATCATTAGAAATATATTTTGCTTTTACATCAAGTATAATATGCATACATATTTCGGAATTTTTTGCAAATTCTATTTTCCTTATCACATCTTTCTAATTAGATAACACAATATGAACTGTAAAAGTAGAAAAATTTGGGAGAAAGGAATTTTCACTGTATGTACACCGAGTCGAAGAAGTTTTTAATGATTCAAATTCGACCGAATATACACCACATTCTCAAGTGGAAGTTTCGAGAGTTGTTCGAGAGGGCAAATTGCCAATTGCAGTCGCGAGTTAGAAAATTTCAGATGCGACAGCGTACTAACGCGAAGGTGTGAGTTTCTCTATCTCTTTCTATCTATAAGAGTGTGAGTTTCTCTATCTCTTTCTCTCTCTCTCTCTCTCTCTCTCTCTCCCAGCTCGTGACATATAGGATTACTCATATTTGCGGAGTTCAAAAGGTCATTCGAGAGAGAATCGAAAATCGAAATTGAGAAAGCTGCGAACGGATTTACTATGAAAACAGATATAAACAAGTCGTGCATCATCACGATAACCGATTTCAACAATTTACCAAAACGCTTTAATTACCCAGGACCGCCGTGTAGATTCTCTAGTTTGAGTTTTTTCGTCCAGCTTCTTTTAATAAACATTGTTAGCGCAAATTCACTAATCATAGCAATGCAGAATATTGGTTAAACGAAGCCCGAACTGCATGCTCGGTAAAACATCGCTTGGTAAACTGAGGTTAGACGCGAGACAATAAAACTAGCTCAGCCAAATGAGCGTGCAGGCGAGCGTAAATTGCGCTCTCAATCTCGATACTAATCTGTCGTAACGCGCGATACAATTAATAAAACCATATGACTGATGGATAGCCCGAGGCATACGCTTTCCTCAATCTATCTACGACAGAATAGGGTAACGTTCGCCGTCACCGTAACTTCAAAGCATATCTTACATCTATATAAACTCCCATCCGGGAGTTTTTTTTTTTCCTTCATACAAATTACGGAAAAATTAATTAATTCTTGATAATCGTTAATCCTCCGCTGGTAACATTGAACCTTTTTAAACCATATTTTTTTATTGTAAATTCTCTGATAGATAAAACAAATTAAGTCTACAAAAATCTATAAAAATAAATAAATTACGAACTTACTTTTATGATAGTAAAAATTTATTTTAAAACTTTCACAATTAAGAATTTTTTTCAAATATGCATACAATAACGTATGCAAAATGAACGATTTTACTGAAGTTGAAAAATTTAACTAAATACATAGATCTGAAAATAATTTTGTTGAGCCATCAAAATAATTATGTAAAAATCTCAAGCATGCTGCATAGTGCTGTAAAAAGCAATTCATTTAAGCAATCTACATAATTATTTTGATGGTCCAACAGAATTATTTTTAAAACTGTATCTAGCTAGATTTTTAAATATTTCAGCAAACCTTTTTGTGAAATAATATAAAAATCTGTGCTAAAGTTCAAAGAGCCAAGTGGCTCTTGAAAAAATGAAAATTTCACGTTGCCAACAGAGAGTTAATTATACGGCAATAATTGAGTGTCTTAACTTTTTATTTGAATCTGACATGAATTCCCACAATTTTCCTTATCACCATCCAAGCAACGTGAGTCGTAAATAAAACGCGATAGCAGCAATTGTCAGGCGATTTCTGCGGGCGGCACATATATGAGTTGCGTTGAAATAATTATACGCGATAAAATAAATATTGTATTGTGTTGTTATTAATAGCAACCGTGCTAACGTGCATGACTAGAAATTGGAGCAAACTTGAATATATGTTCTAAAACCAAACTATAATATACATTGCATGTTATTAAATCAATATATAATTACATCAGACATGTTCGCAGTTCATTGCTCTCTTGAACTTTTTTTAACCTTCTAGCAGTAAGTGTATCTCGAGTTTTATTAAGAAAGATTAATTTTTAATTAATTAATAATGCAAAGTGACATAAAAAGCTATGAAAATGTAGGATAATTAAAACCGCTAAGTAAACGAGATAATTCGATAATTTATTAGTAATAAAATTAAGAGTTATTATAAAATCAATGAAAGTTAGTAATTATTCACTTTATAGTTATTATCAGCTTTGTTAAAAATAATAATTGCAATTCAAAGATATAATTATAATATATGTGAAATTAAAATTATTAAATGTAATATTTATTCTTATCCTTCACGAGAAAAGTAGATAATATATTTATATAATTTCCTCATATAAAATATAATTAAAGAATGTATAATCGAATATACTAAAAGAAGACTTAACAGAGTACTTATTAACATAAATCTCCAAATTTCTCAAATTTTTAATTCTCAAATTTCTAATTCTGGAGAATGTAAAATTTTAAATTTTTAAACATAATCTCTAGCATATATATTAACAATTGACTAACTACTGTAAGCAAAACTCAAACTATATGCGTTTTAAACATTTTCTTAAAAGCGGCAAGTTATATCGTAGAAAATTCTCTTTCAGTTCCATTCATATGCAGAATTTATTAGAGTACATCATTCCATCGTATTTAATTTTCATAAAATGTAATCCGTAGAAAAAACCCAACGGAGTTGCACAAATAAATGTATTCGTAGTAATAAGGTCGTGCTATAAATATATACGTTTAATTTTCATCATTATCATACTTTCGAGATTTTACATGATAGGTAAATGGACCAGATTCGATTCATTCGTTACACATTAATTACTTTACATGATTATCGATTGTAATAAACGAAAAAACATTACAAATTGGAATCTATAATTCACATAAAAAAATATACTATGATATATTAATTAATTTTACGCAAACATAGAAGTTCATTCCTAGCAAAACTTTCTTTCGAAGCAAAAATAAAATTGAAAATATGTTCAAGTATCACGAGTACATCATAATTGAAAGATTGTCAGTAATAATTATCTGAAAATCTTCAACATCGGAAAGGTAAAGATCGAGAATCGGAGATAATTCCTATGGCAGTTTCTGCAGAAATCAATTCAATTCGTGGGCGAGGTCAAGGATCGGTACGATTTAGTTGGCTAACACTATGATTAGAGGAACAGCAAAGCCATAAGCTTTCGAGCACGTTGATTCAAACTGCGACAGCGTTCACGAGGTTCATAGTGCAGCAAACGGTTTACCGTTTCTTGCCGAGAGCCTGTCATATATCTGTCCTTCTTTCTCTTCCTCTCTTTTTCCTCCCTCTCTCCCTCCTTCTCTCTCTCTCTCTCTCTCTCCTCGACATTTTTTGTCTCTCTCTGTTCGACCTCTCGCTCACTCTTACATTGTAGTCGAGTGCAATACGCGCCATGGAGGATGATACGTTCTGCTCTCTCGCTTCCCGCTCTAGCTTGGCTCTCTCAGCTGGCCGCGCTCTATTCACGTGTATTACTGAGAGACGAAGAGATTACCAGCTCGAGGCTGTGACTCATTCGTATAGCGCACACTATGAAAGCCGTCGCCGTGATAATCCTCTCCAGTTTCTCCGGCCCGATGTTGCCAGATCAATGGAATCCCAGAAGTTCACCAGACCCCAGTCAAATTCACAAGTCTCGGATGTACCTAAACGAAGATCCCACTTCGAAAAGTAAAAAGTTCAAGTGCATCTAAAATTATTATTCCATGGATCTTAAATAGAGAAAAGATTCGAAAATTCAAATAAACGAAAATCTCACTTCGACAATTAAAATGCAAAATTCAAATGTATTTGAAAAAAGTTGTTACATCTTAGATTCTTAATATACAAAGAGAAGATTCTTATTTAAAGTGACAAATGTAACAGAAGTCTCAGTTTCTTCTTAGATTACGATAAGATGTGAATTTTGCTTCTACACTTTTGAATTTAACGGAGAATAAAAGCATGTTGTACATGATATAATCGATGTTGCCCTCTCACATTAACTTCGGAAACCGTGCTCGAAACCGTTTGAAGCGCGCGAATTCCGCGATGCTCTCTTGTTCATAAGACTAGCCTCTTCTCCAGCAAATCCCCTCTTCTTAACGGACATATCTTAACGACGTAGGTCACGGAGGCCAAAGAAGCAGTCCATTACTCCGTATCTCCGTGAAGGAATTACTCGCTCGGGAAAAACATGACATCTCTTATTCCCGGCGACGATGAACGACGTTCAACATCACCCGTAACCTCGAAGCAACACTTCGGGAAGCGTGATCGCCGCTCCTTCCTTCGTGAAAGATCGGTGATTTTATTCGCAAAAAAATTAAGGCCTAACGAATTGTTGTCTTCAACAAATTTTGAAGGAACTAAATACAGAGGATATTCCGATTCTGGTATATTTCTATTGTTACACTACCTTTCTATTATTAAAAAAAATTGATAGTATATTAGTCAATACTGAAAAATTTTTGGTTGAAAATGAAAGAACCAGAAAATTCTAATCGTATCAATCAGAATTCTAGGTTGAGTTGTCTCAATCAGAATTATATTAAATTTATTCTTCTTAAAACTTTTGGAGTGAATCTCACTCTGAAGAAACATCACTATTTAAAGATTGGATATTGAGTCACTCTTTTTCAAGAATTGCTCAATTTTCACTCTTTAGAATGAGATTCCACTCCAAAAATTAGTCAGTTTTATAAGTAAGATAAATAGCTTAATAGATTTAAAATCTTCAAATTCTAAGAGCTTGTAAATGCGACATCAGACGCCGAGGAGTTATCTCGATCTGTCAGTGAAACTTAAGCCGAAGACGTGCGAGCTATCGTGAAACTCTATTTAGACGGTAGGCAAACTCGAACGAGTATTTATCTGCGCTGGCAGATAAAGCGTGGCGCGCGTCTTGGCACGACTCGCGATAAAAATTTCTATTCTGTGCGGAACATAGCAAACAGCGATAACGAGCGACCGACGATTACGCATATCAAAACGGAGGATATTGGATAACGATAGGTAGAAACCAAAACAAGTATACACAGGAATGATTGCAATTAATTTACGAGTAACCGAGAGAAAGACTTTTAATTCCACGTCTCGGAACGCCCGTGATTTGTTTGTTGTGTGCATCGCGCGTTACACTATGAGGAATATTCGCAATATTGTTACATCATGCCGCAAAATATTCCGTTTCATCCGATTATTTTTTTTTTAAACGGAAAAAAGCTACTTGAAAAAGCTATAAATCAAGAACATTATGATTATGACTATCTTTTTGGAATCTGCTTCATTCAAATTCAAAATGAAATCAAGTTTTAGATAAACAAGTAATTCGTACACAAGTAATTCGTATACAGTACATTTTATAAAATATTTTAATTATTTTAATTTAATAATTGATTGTAGAAAATGGTAATTTTTGAATTATGTCGCGTTGTAGCAAATAAATAATATGATTAGAGCGATCAAAGTTATTGACGGTAGTTCGAATTGAAGTATATTAGTACTGAAACGTATTAAAAGAGTAATTAAATAATTTAAAAGTCAATGAAAAATGTAGTCGGATAGTCGGAATTTCAATACGACTCGCATTTCGCGGTACCTGCAATTATAATTATTCTAAAGTGCTGGTAATAAAAATTTCAACGCAGGATTTGTCGGACGAGTCGCGTAGCCCACTTAAAAAAACTACAATATCTCGTTTACTAATGCACCTCTGTAAACGCACGCGCAGACTGCATAACGAGCAATTAAGAAATTAAAAAAAAGGTCGTTAGGCTGCGCCCTACGTTTTAACCGATACACTTTCACGTGCGCTTGTCGCGACAACCGGGATACGCGGGTGCACATTAGGCGTGTCCTCCCTGAACCCCATACTCAACCGAGCATGGCGAAACCGGAACCTGAATATATCAACTCAGCCCTATTTAGTTTCCATCTCGCTCCCGAGCCCGTTCAAACGTGTAGCCGCCGTGAAATGGAAATCCGCCCGCAAAAGTCAAGGGAGCGTCGAATGATTTTCTTTATGCTCGTTCATCGCACGTCCATCACAATCGCGAATTTTTATTTCGGCTCTCAAACGTCTCAAAATTATCAAGACATTTGTTCAAAGAGACTACATAAAGTATAAAATCCTTTTGAAGTTCGAGATGTAATTAATATGATAGATATCAGCAATTAATTGTAAAATAATCAATATCGATAATTATAATAGAGTATCAATATATCTGAAATTGATTAAACAAATTCAATTTTGATAACTAAGTATGATATCATTAATATCAATAGTTGGACGGAATATAATTAAATCTTAGAATCTATTAAAAAAAAATGTTATTGTAAATATATATCTTTTTATAGATTATTGTCACGGTTGCCATTTCTCTGGTTTACAGTCGGAGACTCCAGCTTTTTGGACGAATCTCTGGCTCTCCGACTGATTGAAAAAATTGATCTATTTTTTTTTTCATGCACTACAAAA
>Ga0157364_1001442_pt1 | contig 20215 bp, 8 predicted proteins | sample AttsexASBM2_FD_111476 | JGI IMG/M metagenome (GOLD analysis project Ga0157364, IMG submission 111476) | Fungus gardens microbial communities from leaf cutter ant in Ribeirão Preto, State of São Paulo, Brazil - Atta sexdens ASBM2 | ecosystem: Host-associated > Fungi > Mycelium > Unclassified ...
AATATATATAATTTATATATATATATATATATATATATATATATATATATATATATATATATATAAAATTGTGTTATAATCGCGTATTATTGTAGAATATAAATTCAGCAGCATTATCGAACAGCATGGACTTCAGGTAATGATGATAATATAAAATATTATTTACGTACATGATTTAAACAATAAGTTTTATCAAAATGTAAAAATATAAAAATGTATTAACGATCGAGTATTTAAGATTGTATAAAATATATGATTTTTCTTATTCCGTTTACATACATACATATTTACGCATAAGAAAATTCTATAATCTATTAGATTACATTTTTTATATATTCCTGAATCTTTACCTATCATAGAAAAAGTTGTAAGAAAAACAAAATATTTTGTTATAGATATAATAGAGTAAATAAGTATTTACTACTATATCTATTCATTATTATTTAATAGTAAAATAATATTTAATAATAAATCGAAGGCTGATACGCTTTTATGATGAAATGCTATTCAATGATGACAATGCTTTTGTAATTGAACACTTTCTGAATCCTCCCAAAATAATCCAAGACAATATAGATATAATTAATAATTAACATGAATTGTATATTTTTATACAGCTACCAGGAAACATCTCAATAAATCAGCTTTCTGCATTACACAAAGTAGAAATTGTGATATATGATAAAATAATTGAATGTTATATTTGTAAGATTGTGATGAATGTCATATTATTATTAACAAAATCTTTGAAGAAAATATATAAAAAAGCTTCACACTGACGTGTGTTTTTAGTTGGCTGTATGTTCCTAAATGTATTCTGGAAATTACATTGAATTTCTCTCACAGCTAAGATCATCTTTAAAATCTCATTAATATTAAAAAAAAAATTAATTAGGTCGAGTGGAATTGAATGTAATTGAGTTTACTGAAAATTCACTTTATTTTGACAATACGAAATAATATTGCAGAAGAGGCTGCTTATTACGTACCTCAGTTGACTCTACCAGCAGCAATAACATTGTCGTTGACAATGCGCATGTAGAAAGTATCGGCGTATCGAAAGATGAATATATAAATTTATGTATGTTCGGTTTTCTTTTTTTCAAATATTCTTTTTATTACCTTGAATATATATATATATATATATATATATATATATATATATATATATATATGTATATGTATACCAGTTGAACGCAGTTGTTGTATATGCACAATGAGTACGCGATAACAACCTTTACAATAACTGCTGCTGGCTTTGCCTATATCGTTCTACAATTGACAACGAATATTTATTCTATAATTTGACATTAACTACCTACACAAGGCATCGATGACATAATTTATTTAATAATTCTGTCGCCTATCATTATATCTACATATACGGGGCCCCTAAGCTACGAATAACAATAAACTATTTAACAGGATTCATCAATTGATGACCGCAAATTATACAATACACATTTATGTGACACGTCGTGGCTTCGTAAATATAAAATACATATAAAATTGTAAACGGCTTTTTAAGTAGAAAAACAGAAACTTATGTGACGTTTCAATAAGGTACAAAATACATTCGTCGTTGTTTAATAATTCCCTTAGAATTTCAATTTGGGGCACTATTTACTACTTTACAGTTTTCCTTCTGTACGTATCGCTCGATATTTTGTAAGCGTGCAGGGGCCCACGGTAAATCGGTGGTCGCTCATGTGAATAAATTTTCTAATTTCCTAGCAGTGTTAAATTACGTATATTACAAAGCACCATGACCTAAAATTATAAATATACAGGGTGTGTTTCATATGTAGTATATAATAGAAAGAAATATATCCACTTTTGTATGTATTTTTTAAAGAAATTATATATGAACGGAAAACCAATAAAATATAGTCAAAATGTTGTCACACTGATAAAATTTTTACAAATATAAGACAACGCTATATACATTTATGTACGTAATTAACACCCTATATATATTTTGACTACTTATGATTATGTAAGATTAAATAGAATTACATCTTAGATTAGTTACATGTATTTTATATAACAAAACAGATATTAACGAAGATATTCGGTTAAACCAAAACGTTTTCATTTATCTCAAATGTTACACATATAATGAATGGTGCATGGTTTTTGAGAAAAATTTCTATATATATACAACATACACGTTTTTTTGTGGTATTTTTTTAATTGTGATTATATTGATCCCAAAGCTGCTTCTTAAATATTAAGCTTATATATAAACCTAGCATAATCACAGCGATTTATTCGAAATGTAACATTTACCACAAGAATATGAAAAATAATATTGAAAAATATTCAAATTTCTGTAAAGAGAATTGATTATTTAACTGCACAAAATAATATCATGCAGATATGTAAATGTGAGAAATTTATTGGATTCGATTCAAGCCATCAAGAAAATGAATATTTCTGGTGTGTTGAATATACAGTTCAATTTTCATTTGCTTTGAGATCAGGAATGAATTGAATATCTCTTTGTAATAAAATTATCTTATCACGCTTTTAATTTCCATGCAATGAATTTGCTATTCAATTACCAGACATTCTTATCCTCACATTGCAAATTTTTAAATTAGTAAAAAATTTTACGACACATATATTGTCAACATAAAATATTTAACACAACGAGACACATTAAATTATTATTATTTCTTTTGTACAAAATTACTGATAACTTTTAAATAAAATTCTGAATAGATTTCCGCTGCTATATACGTTACATGTCAGTAAACTGACACAGATACCGAACTGTTAATTATAAGCTACTGTTATTTACTTTGTTGTACACATATAACGTAAAATAAGAACATTAAAATTTCTGTGCAAGACGAAAGCAGCACGACATAATGATTTAAATAAGATAAAAATCTTCATTTGTATAGTTTATTATTTAACGTATTGTGCTGCATTTGCTTTGAGTAATAATGGTGCTCAGACATGAATCATTCTGACTGTAAAAATTAGAAAATTGTATTATAACATAGTGAATATAAAAGTCATATTTATGCTCTGTTATCAAATAGTAACAATACAAAAAAGAAACACAAATCAGGTGCTAAGTCTTATTTCTGAATGCTGCTGTTATTTTAACTCATCCTATTTTTGTGATATATCAAGTACTTCTCATTTCCATAAATTTGTATTATATTCTAATGTTATAATTTCCACTAAACACTTAAAATTATAGTGCCAATGTTAAAGTAAACATAATTATAGCAATGTAGTCCTTCAGTCTTTCTCTCATTTCAGCTAACTGTCATGGATCAATTCTTTATGCTCGTTATAATATATATATGCAAATTTATAATTTTTTGATGATTAAATCATTCATTGGATTAATGAAAATCACTCTCGTCTTCATTATTATAACTTTAACTTTTTATATGTATAATATGTGCGATGTAAATCGTATCGTAGGATAAGAGGAAAGAGACGGTTGGTCCTCCTTTGATATCGGATGTAGCAGCACATGTATATGTAACATTTTTACTTATGTCCAAATCTAGTATTCACGATTTTTGAAAAATCTTTCAACAAGAGATGTTTCTTCAATGAAATTCTTCATTTCTTTTTCATTGCATGCGTGACTCAATTTATATACTAGCTATTTTATACAATGCAACAACAATTAAAAAAGCTTTCATTTCCTAGAGAACTTATACTTTTATCGGATATTACAAGTAAATATATAGTACGCACTATCTCATACTTTATACAATGCCGGACAGCAGCTATTTGTAATGATATAAGAGCTCTGTCTTAACTTACATTATTGTTTAGCATTTGGACGATTTGGATGTTACAAATTCTTGATTTATCGACACATACATCCAAGAAGATTTAAATAAATCGATTGTACATCGATAAATTGTAACTGGACCGATGGTGGAAGTTGAAGACAATATCCTGGTGTGCATCACTTTTTCACTCGATTTTTTCTACTTTTACATTTCATCAAAGAAATTAATGCAGAGATACACACTGCTAATTGAAATTAAATTTCCAATAATGTGCTACATATAGTCAAGCAGTGTCACTGTGTGTATTTCAATAATTCTTCGTGTCTTAATATATGTAGAAGCTTCTCTAATATCATTTGTTTCAGCACTGGTAGATCGCTAATGTCACGATCGTGAAAAATAAAGTTTTACCAAAAATGAAGAGATATAAATTATATGAAATTGATGAAAGTTTATACAAATTAATTTGAAAATCACGTATTTTCCTATAGCAAAATAGCTTTGTCAATTTAAATAATAGTATCAAAAATACATATATATTATAATAATAAATTTAAACAACCCAAAATACAAGATAAACTTATTTACGCGTATACATACTATTATTGCTCCAATTGCTACAACACTGATAAATGGATGCAAGGTTTCATTCAATGTGTCCAATCTAGTCCAGCTTCATCACAAGGTTTGATTAAATTTAAATATTCCACCCTAAAATAAATACTGTTTACATAAAATATTTTTTTCTCATTCTCTCCTCTCTTCCTCTCTCTTTCTTTGAGACAAGTTATTTAGGAACTTTCATTTTATTCATTTTTTATAAAATATAATACCATTACATTGCCTCTACATGTTAACGGCAATTAAGCACCAAGTGAAAATTTCATTCACTTACAATGCTACTTCATGGCGAGCGTCTGTTTGAGATGGCGCATGAGATGGCTGCCAACGTCATGTACCTCAGGCCATTGCTTTAATACAAATACTATTCCCAGTACAACGAATGTAGTCGTTAATATACGCACCCTGCACATGAAACAATGAGGCTTAGTACAGCTGTAACAGACATGCGAAAACAAAACAAAATAATGAATGTGCAAAATAAATTCAGATGATTGCAGTGATTGTGATAGATTATAATATGAAGATGAAAAAAAGAAATATATAAATTATTAATACATATAAACGATATCCATTATTGCACAATTATATTTTAACTTTCTACTTACGCATAGAAATCTATAGATATTTAATAGAAATGAATATAGATAATGATGGAGAATAAAAATCTAAATAGTTCATTAATTGTTTAATGTCTCTAAAACGCGTAAAATAAAACGAAAAAGTGGTATCAAAAGAATAAGAGAATAAAATAAAAAATATCTCAATGATAAGCTTACCTAGTTCTGAGAAAAGGCATCATAATACCAGCACCCGTTGCAACAAGGAGCAAAACAACTTGCAATACTGTCAATACTACATTTATCAATTTTACAACTAACGCTCTCGCATTGCTATTATCTAAACCCTCCAATGTGACATATTGTTGATGCTGTTGTTGTTGATGTTCCATTTTACAAATTTTAGTTTGACAACTTTCTAACATCTCATGTATATCTCGTAATCTATCTTCACTTTGATATTGCACTTTCTCCTCCATATCTGTGATAGTCTGCTTCAAGTTTTCCACTTCGTTCTGATGCAATTCTGTTAAATCATTAATCTGCTCTTCTAAACGTTCACATCTAAAACGTTCTTCTTGGAGGGAATGGGAAAGATATGTCACTTCCTGCTGTAATGTCTGTAAAAAAAAAAGATTAGTCAAATATTTGTATGCAGATAATTTTGCAGACGAAAATAGTTGTATGCAGATAATTTTTTTTTAGAAAATATTTTAGTTTGAATTACCGGATATATTTAAATAAAATTAAATACAAACCTTTACACTATCTAATTTTTCTCTCATTCGATCAAGATTTTCCCGATGTTCCTGTAGTTCTGCAAAAATAGATTTGAGACTCAAGGCTGCATTATTACTGTGACATGTATGGGGCTGTCCTCTACTACCAGGGCCGCTTTCACTAGTTACGCTAGAACACTCCGATCCTTCCTCAGACGGAAACTTCATAGCCGCTGCACTTTGGGTAGATCCCAGACTGCATCCACCCGGAAGTGTAGCCGATCCATGGTGAGTTTTATCATCTTCAACGCTAGCGTTATCACCATTACCTGCATGCGGTGTATCGTTTACATAAAAAGTCGAGCCATCTGCAGAGACACAGAGGTGGCAAGTTAGAATGTTATCCAATACCAAACCTTGGCCTTTGAAGTAATATTATTTTTAATATGTTATTTAGTTTTCTCAAACAATAGTTAAGTCTCGTTCCAGTTTTATTTATTTTACATCTTTTTTATTTTTTTAAAAAGTTAATCGTTTCACAATATAAAATGCATTTTTTAAATCGTGATAGTAAAACAATTAGTTATTATATATTTTAGCATCATTACAAGAGAGTATTGGATAACTGATAGTAAATAAAGAAAGGCAAATGTGTAATTATAGAAGCCATTGTAAATTATCTAATATTTTGCTACATAATAAGATAATGTTAAATAAATATATGCAACATAACGTGTGATAAAATTATATCGAGTAACTGTTCTGCATCAAAAAACAAAAGAAGTTTAATAAGCACAATCGAAAGCAAAGAATATATATTATATAAAATAACTAATTTTTAATCATATTTATACATTTTACAAACAATAATGTATTATCATTAATCATTTCTTTGTAAAGAAGATAGAAGCATGAAGCAGCAAAAAAATAAGAATACTGTGCATGAAGCATATAATAAAGTGTAATGTAACTCTCGCTCTTTGGACAACACATTACTTACTACTCTCAACTGCCATGATAGCAAAAACGTTAAAAGATATTTATTTTCTTATCTAAATATATGTCACATTTTTAAATAAATGGAAATGACAAGAATAGATTATCTGAATCATACTGTAAGAATTATACGATTTTATTTTCTGCATAAATAAATTGCATTTAAATAAATTGCATTTATTAATTTGAATCAATTTAAATTGTTGTTTTAACCAGGTAACATGTTATACTTCAGATTGAATTATATAAAATTCACTGGAAATTTATTCTTACTTACGTGATAAAGTATTTATATTATCGGCACTTCCAAATTTGTTTTTAATAAGATGAGCAAACTCTCTTGGTTTAGACATTACAGTTCTGCAATAAAATATGATTAAATATGAATAAGCGTATAACGTTTTGTTTAACTGTACTTTTAAAAATAATTTCTGATAAAAATGATTAAGAAAATATATCCTGTATTAATTTTGAATCGGAAGGATATTAATGGCAGTGCTAAAACAAAGATGAATCAACTACATAAGAATAGAGTTTCAGCATATTTGAGCATGGAATCTATTTTTATATGAACACTCACCCTGAAAAACCAGTGATTCCATCCCTGATGTTTCCTCCTACATGTCTGGAATACAAGCCCAAATTAGTCAAAGACAATGCTTATCAAATAAATAATATGTATATTTATGTGAACCTTATTTAGTAATAAGTTTAAATATTTTTTTTAAGAAATATTTTTTTTAAGAAATATTTTTTTTAATTAAAAAAACACAATTAAAAAATCATTTATGTATAACTCACTTAAGTCCTTGTCCCATGTCGCGTAACATTTCTCTCGGTTGTCTATGACTCGTCGGTGCACCATTCATTTCATAATTTCTTAATTTTTTTGTGTAACTGTCTAACTTTTTTTGTAACTGTGAAATACTGTGCGCCGATTTTTGATTCTTCTTTTCGAATACCGTTTTAATCCTAGTTAATTGCTGCTTGTCCGCATTAGCAGCCAATTTCAAATATTCATTGACGTTTTCTAAAGAGCAAATGACATATAACAACATTTTGTTTTTATGTGTATTAACTAAATTTAAAAAGCTTTATATTACCATCCCGTGTGGTTTGTTCTATTCTTATCTGTTCTCGCGTTTTAGCAATTTTGCTTTGAATATGTTCAATAGCTTGACGAACTCGTGCTGCACTAGAGTCGACATCATCGCTTATCAACTCAGAAGAACCATTTGATAGGAACGATTGGGTTGTGTGATATTGTTCCTATAAAAATATAATGATATTTTTCATTCAAAATTGTATAAAAAAAACATAAAAAACTATAATGTTAATCCTAACTATAGAATTAAAAACAATAAATAAATAACGCAATTTAAATAAAAAACAATTTACACTATTATTTTTTTGTAAAGAATTGTAAAATCTTTAAATTTATTTATCGGCTAAAGAGTCTAAAAATAAACGAAACTAATATAATTATTTAAAATATATGTATAGTTATACTATTTTTAAATTACTATTTTCATAACTTTGACTATTAATGATTGATAACTTTGCAGCCTATTATGTTAGTTAACGTATACACAATAGCAATATTATGTAACTCTTTTTATATAAGAGCACAAAGATATGCTATAGATTGCATATACACATTAGATCTAGGTAAAGTAACAATCTTGCTGTTTTTTATGCAGAACACTTATTATCTCATATCTCATTAGACTCGAGATTATTTAAAATGAATCAGAAATACATACTCCTTCGTCATCAGTCGGTGGATGAACATTTGGCACAAACTCGTCTAGTTCGGCAGTGTTTGAAGTATTACTTGGTTCATCCATGGCATCCCCCGTGCGGATTAAATTTCCTGGTGACCTTTGTCTGTTACTGCCTTTCATGTTGAGGCTACTTCCGGTACCACCACCACCACTACTTCCACTGCCTGTGCTACCCTCTCCTTGAGAACTGAAACAAATATTTAACAAAGGTTTATTTTTATTATAATTTCTCTAATTTTTAACAAATTTAATCTGTTTAAAAATTAAATTTTATTTAACAAATTTTAAAATTTAGAATAATTAGCATAATAGTATAAAAATAAGTTAATAGCTAAGTAAATTATACATATATACATATGTAAATAGATTTTGTATGATTCATACAAAAAATCGAATATTAAATGACATGCAATAATAGTAAATTGTATGTATGTCTATTATACTAATAGAATCTTACATTGGGGCATTACGCAATCTTGGAATATGATCCAAGTTTGCTGTCGGTTGTTGTTGCTGCAGTTGAGACGTCGAAGTTGTCCTACTAGGAGATCCACTGCGCGAACTGTTTTTACTAGAGGTGTTCACCATCAAGCTTGCCATACCTTTGTTCTAAGAAGATTGTCATCTATCTACTTCGTTTCAATAAGTTCAGGTTGAACCTATGTACATAAATTACAGATATAAAAATAATGTAAAGTACAAAAGTAATACAATATTGTATAATATTTTATAAAGTAACAATGGCCATGTTGCTATTATTAATCTATTTTTATTAGAATCAATCAATAAATTAATATTTGATCATTTTAAGCTGTAAAAAGCAAAAGATACAATTCTAATAATTAGTATCAAGAATTAATTAAAAATTTTTATCTCATATGGAAGAGATCTCTTGATATTATTAGATAAATTTAATATCAACGGAATGACGATATAGGATTTATGATAATTTTTTATCTTGTTGTGATTCATAGATTCTTCCTTGAAATAAATCGTGGCAAAACAAGCAAACTCAATTGCGAAAGCTTATGTATCTCAATATGCATTAATTTATAATTTTATTCTAATATCAATATTTATGCATTATAAATATTATGTAAGGATAAAAAAAACATAAAGTATAAAAAATTACAGAACAAACAAATTATACTCCACAATGATTGGACCCCAATTGGTCTATCTTCGGCAGTAATTTTCTCCCTAAGAGGTTACATTATCTAATTTATACTTTAAATATACATTAAGCACAGAGACTGCATCTAAATTTAGAATGTAGAATACTTCATATAAGGAGAAATATATTCACGTTTCAGAAAAATTATTTCTATTAATACATAAATAAATTCATTAAAAATATTATTTATCTTGTGTATCTTCGTATCATTCATATTATGTATCTTCGTTAAACCCAAAAATTTTATAGATTTAAAAAAATTGTTTAATTAAATTATATTAAGATAAAACTTTATATTTAATATAGATAAGTTGTATATTTATATTAAAAATTTTATGATCATAAACATTAAAATTATGTGCCAAAAACTATTTTTTTATTCTCTATTCAGTCACAATGGAAAGTGCTGTATAAGCACTACTTTTCTCTTAGTTCTACGTCGTATCACTGCCTTTAATTTGATCATATTAACTGATGAATCATTGCTATTATCATAACTACCAATGCCGATTTGTAAGAATGTCATATTAGTGAGGCCGATCATAGGCCGAATGATAGTTCTTTTAAAATTCTATATCCATCTCATTCATGTTCCGATTAACATTTAATTATTTAAGATATAAATACCAAAATAGAAATACATAAGTATGAAAAAGATTAGAGACTAACAGAATCTGGCCACGAGATAATAAATTTCTGATTGGCCTGTTTTGCAACTTCAGTAAGAAATCAGAATGAAGATAAGTAAATATAAATTAGAATGAGAGAGATAGCATATATGAAGAAATAATATATACTCTCTTCTTTCTCACTCTTGTTTTAACAAAATTGCTCGTTATAAAGTTTCTAAAAAAGATGAAATCAAAATATTCTTCCGCATTTAATATATGCAAAAATCTGATTAGCAAATAAAATTAGGAATGAGGAAGAAGAGAGAAACTAGTTTTTCAGAACGATCATTAATTCTGCCAATTCATGAATAACGAGGAACTCAGTTTGGCCAGCACATTGACATAAACATAGATGAAATCAAACTTACCGATCACGTGGCTGACGATAGTCTCGGCGGTGATCTTTAGACGGCATCTGGGTGGCTGGGCACAAGTTCACAAAATGCCACACGCACACGATGGTCCCGCAGTGGCGGGACGCAGGGCGAAGATAACACCGCGCTGTCACAGTCTGTCACGGACGATCTTGCGTCGTCACCGCCGCGTCCTCGGACTGCTCCAGGAGAAGTGGAAGGTCCAGTCTCTGGACTTCGCTCCTAGCCACGTTCAGGCACAGAGAGTAATTTCGCTCGTGCGTGATCAATCTGTTATGCGACAAAACGACGGAGTAGCGTGCGGCAACGGACAGTATCGATGAAAAACACACAGGACCGTATTAATAGCGCGTTCTCGCAGAGTCGATGGCGCCGACATTGAATTTATTAGGTTCCACTTTTATATTACAAATCATTTTCTGTAAAAAGGAGAAAGTTGACTCGCATTAAATAAATCTCATATCTTCCTCTGTCAATACACAAAAAGCAAATTACAACCCATAACTAAGGAATGATATAATTAAGACCTTTCATAAATGTAAGATTAACTTTAATCTCGGTTCAACTTACTGTTCATCCTTTTCCAATTCTAAAATTGAAAAGATAAGGAATTAATCTTACATTTGTGGAATCGGGCCTAAGTGAACGATTTCACTTATGAAAAACAGTACCGGTCGAGATTATTCATGTCGATGCTGCGATGCGAAAATTAACTGGCGAACGGTCCAATTGTGACGTGATTCGCATTCGCCTGAATCAGAGTGAAGAAATGAAAAGAGGATCGATAGTAGCACGCGCTAATAAGTCCCAATTAACTGTTCTTCGCGGCGCAGGGTTATTCGTGTCATAACTCTGGCTCACAGGTGCCGACAACAGAATTAAATCTTGGCAGAGCGCACGGCGCCGAGACGGCGTTGCCGCAACCGGCTCAAAAATACGCAGTCCAGCGTTTTAAGAGGCACAGATGATTCCGCGAGGGAAAGTAAACACGCGTCTTTCTCACGCTACGAATTCAGATTCTCGATCCGCCTTGCCTGATCCCTCGTCGCTGCTCGTCGCGGAATGTAAACAGAAAGTCGGACGAGCGCAATCGACATGAAGTGCGCCGCGTATCGCGGTATCGTGCGATTGTCGGCCAACGTCACGCGATACGGCGTATACGCCTTATTCTCGTCCATGGACGTCTTCCTCGGCCAGGAAATGAAATAACGCGAATTTCGATGCGTCAAATCGTATCTCACGTCTCATTCTGACTCTCCCACGAGTCTTTTTCTTCCCCCGGTGACTCTCCGTGAGTCAGACACACTTTCTCGATACAGCTCGCTCGCTCGCTCGCTCACTCTTTCTCTCACGCACATTCGCGAAATCGTATCGTGTCGCATCGTCGTCGCTCTCACCTCATTCGCCGCGCAATATCCCACGGTGTCCAGGGTGTCCTAGACAACGTCGGACTCACGAAGGCACGAATGCGCGATCCGCACTGATCTATACCTCGCGGCACATCGGCTTCGTTTATTCCTTGATACACTTCGTCCGTCCGTCCGTCTTTTTCTTTGTCGCGTGTCTATCGTGTCTGATCGTGTCCTCGCGTACATACGTACGCGACAAGACGGGACAAAAGCGCAATGAATACAACTGCACCGTGGATCTGCGCAAGACTGGCCTTATCACTATACGCTTACTGTGAGACGACACGGACACGGGCGTGTCATCGCATGCTAACTAATCTCCCGCGTGCCATTGTAAAGAAATATCACACGAGACTCGCGAGAGCGGCGAGAGTACTCCCGTCGATTCGCGGAAGGTGGCTCCGCGCGCAATCGAGATTCGAGACGGGTGTATTAATAGCAGGGATGGCACCAGGCGACTCGGTGCCTCGAGATTCGTTCTTCGTAGCTGAACTTTTTATATTGAAAAAATTCTTCTTAGAATTTTTGTATGTATTATTATTTTATGTATTCTTATTAAGTGCGCAATAAAATAAAAAAAGTAAATTAAAACTCTTAAAATATTTCAAAATTTATAAATGAAAAATTCTAAGAAAAAGTGTATATTTCTAAGCATCTTTAAAAAATGTTTCAATTCGTATAAAAATTCTTGAAGAAACATTTTTTAGAGATACTTAGAAATATAGGTTTTTTTCTTAGAATTTTTCATATATATAAATTCTGAAATATTCTAGATTTTTAATTTACTTTTTAAATTTTGCGCACTTGTATATACAGAATACATAAAATAAGATGAAGCACCAACGAAGTTGCTGTTAGACCGAAATTAAAGATTAAAGATTAAAATTTCATCAATGAGGATAAAGAAATTTTGGCTTCTTTTGTTCTGATCAAACTTCAATCTTTCAATCTTCAATCTCATTCTTCAATGCATAGTCTGATTCTGGTCTAACTGAGTTCAAAAATGAAGTGTAAAAGAATCATGGAAACGGAGACACGCAATTTTGTAAGATTTCATTAACAATTCTAATGTGAGAAATTTATAAAATTTTAAAATTTTAGAATTCACATATGTAAAGAATTCTAAAAAGAATGTATATAGACTTTCTCGATCCTTTTGAAGTGTTTCAATTTGTATAAAAAAAAACTAAAAAGTCACAAAAAATTCAGATATTCTGAAAAATTCTGAAATTTATATAAAACTTCAAAAAAGATTAAAATTTTCACTAGGAGAGAAGAATGAAATGACGTAACACGAGGACAGTATTCCGCGACAATTGACACTCATTTTTCAAATGAGTTTACAGACAACAAGAGAAAGTTCTTTTCTTTTTAAAATATACTCATGTATCGAATTACATTGTATTTGCTAAAGGCGCATTGAAGATTGAAGATTGTGAATTGAAGAGTAGAATTTGACAATCAAAATAAGTTTAATTTTATTTGTATCCTTCGAATTTAATCAAATCGTTTGATTAAATTCCAATTCGCAATTTCCAAAAATCCGCAGTCTTAGACCGGAATCAGACTACGCATTAAAGAATGAGATTGAAGATTGAAAGATAGAAGTTTGGCCAATCAGAATAAAAGGAGCCAAAATTTCTTTGTCCTTATTGATGACCTTAAACATGCTTAATGGATATTAAAGGAAGAATACGTTCTTATTATCATAAAAGACAGAGTTTCTTTTCTTTTTCATAGTATCCTTTTTTTCCTTTCTTTCTATCCGACATATAATTCTATTGAAATAAAATAAAATAAAATAGATAATGTTAGACACACACACACACACACACACACACACACACACACACACACACACACATTTTACTTGTTATTAGATCTAATTATATATATTTAGCTACTTTCTCTTTAGGAGCATAATGCCGTTCTATCTTCGTTTATTCATCGAATGCTAAGAAAGACAGAACAACGTTTGTGTCGATTGTGTTTCTTAAAAGAAAAATAATCTCACTTCACTTTAAACGAATTTCAGATGATACAATGTAACTACAAAGAATGGACAAAGAATGAACGTTCGAGTGATGGTCAGTTTCGAGACAAAACATCGATTAGTCCTTTAATATTCAGTGATATCTAAATGACAATAATTTGAACTTCATGAAACTTTGCCTTTATAGATTGGAAAATTCATTAGGGAGGAAAAAAAGAAAAAAAAAGAATAACAATTTGAATGAAAAATATAGACTGCTTTCTTAACAAAAGACAATGAACTATTATATTCTTGTTTGTCGATTAAACAATGATGAAATGATCATTGTGTTACACTGCATTGAGAAAAATATTATTCATTTGACAAAATCATTAAATTATGTTTGACTTAAATACATACATTCTCCAACAAAAAAAATAAAGACAACCAAATTAAGTATATCAAATAAATAATTTTTTTTTAAGTGCGTCTTTTGCTGGAAAGCATAATAATAACAATAACAACGAGTTAGCTTTACTCAGAATTTCAAGAATAAAAATGTCCTGTTTCACAGAAGTTATTGAGATGCTCACCTGCATCTTCACATTAAATTCATATTCAGACATCAGTACGGTATTCTCAATACTTTCAAAAGTAGCTTCGAGTAACTATGTCGATCCTTCAATCCTGTAAAATAAACCGTCTAAAATGCCGAATGCGGAACAAGTTGAAAGCGAAATTTAAATTACAGAGTTGTCTTGTAAATGCAAACGATAAACTTGACACGATAGCGACCTGTTTGAAATGCAAGCAAAATCGTTTGAATTCAAAATTTTAACATTTATCTTTCATCATTACAGCTGATATTTTTGTGTTAGTCGATCGAATTGCATCATAATTGTTCTCTCTTAATTCTCAATAAAATTCCTCATTTCCTCATCGCCCACGAGAGTATTAATTAATAAAACTGTTGCGTCGCAGTTGCGCTGGAATAACGCACAATGTGATAAGACATCATTTTGCGTCTGTGAAGTCATTGCATGATTAAATCGAAAGCGTTAGAAAATTACTTCACGGAAGACGATAAGAGAACGTCCTATTCGCTTTCTGGGAATGATAAATCAACATCATCGCGAAAAATTTAAGGACTTTAAATTCAGTCCTGAAAGTATTCGCAGCTTCTTAGATTCTTATGAATGCGGATAAAAGTGCAAGAATACGGCAAATATATTTGCTAGAAATAATTAAAAAATGTAAAAGATAAATTTGAGAATAAACCATGGTGGAAGTATACACTTTTGGAATAAACATGTGAATGAAGCAGAAACTTTATAATCTGTGATACGTTTCACAATTGAACTTGACTTTAATAAAATTAATTTATGATAAATTTATCATAAAATTGATTCATAATAAAAGAAAATAAAATTGGGAAAAATGTAATGGGCGAAAAGATTAAAACTCTATAAAGTTCCAGGAATTATTTCAGAAGTTTGGATAAAGGTGACACAAGTCAAATTTTCCAATGAATCAGACATGTATTTTCATTTCAAAAACTCCAGTCTCATTTTCTTTCTATAAATGTATAGGTCTTTTACAGCTGAATTAAGTATATACATTTTTTGTACTTAAAGTTAAATAGATATGTTTGAAATTTGAAGAAAGCGAGAAGAAGAATTCTAGTTCAAATCTAGTGCAGAAATAAAATATAAATTTTCTATCATTTCATAATACAGAATTTTTTACAGAACAAGATTCTACAATCTAATATAAAGATAGGCGGAGTGAAACAATCGTCGCTATAATTCTGTTTTTCTATGTTCTAAGAATTAAAAAAGATGAAAAAAGCAAATTGAATCGAAATTGAAGTTAATTTACATTAACGTAAATTAATAACGATAAAAACGTAAATTAACTGAAGATAGTGAAAGAGGTCCTTAATTACATAAGACACTAATTAATTTCAAAGGATTAAAAATTACATAAAAAGAATGAATATTAAATAAATAAATTTTAATACAAATATTCCAAATTTGCAGACATGACATCAAGAAAATTCAATTGTTGACATTTTTAACAAAGATATTTCTAATTAAGTTTCACAATAGACCTACGTCAGTTCTGAAGGATTCAATGAGTTTTATAATATACTGGAGCATGCCATTGAGGAGCGTGGGTGTCCCAATTTCCTATACAATGACATTCTGATAATAAAAGATTATACTGTTTTCTTTCTCAGAGACTGTTGATTGGCTAATATTATTTGCAGAAAAGAGTAAAAAAGACAAGTATTTGTTTGCTTTTCTTCTCAATTATCAAGCTATAGCTATTTTCTATAATTTAATATGAGAGAAAATGCAGCCAAAATTCTGGGTGTAACAAGAAAAAATAAAGAAATATGCTCCAATATACTCCATTATTACTTGTATTTATAGTCAGGCCTTATATTTAAGGCTTCTTTAAATTTATTTTTAGATACTTTACGAATTATTTCATTGGCTGCTGAGCAGCCAATCTATCTAAAGATAAATTTAAGGAAGCCTTAAGTACAAGGTCTAACTATGAATATACGGGCATATAGAACTCACTGGGATGAAACGCACTTAACCTAATTTAACTCTTAATCTAAACAACAATTTAAAAACAATAACGTTGCTCTTTTTCTGTTATCTCTCGAGATCTACTGTTTATCGTTCAATTCCTTCAGTTTATCTAACAATGCGTTCCCGAAGGAATTCCTGTATTGCGGACTGATGAAGTTCAGGAGGCTATAGGGCGTCTCGAAACGTTCGTTGCTCGCGTTCGACGTGTCGTCGTGCCGATTGCCGACAATGGCGAAGCCGGCAACCGACAGTTCCACGCAAAACCGCAGACCTTCCAGCGTGATCAGGTTCAGGTAGATCATCTGGTTTGTGCTGGTCAGCCGCTCAGACACTCTTAGATCCTGCACGTGCTTTTTCACATCATTGATTATCGCCTGGGCTTCCAGCCGCCACTGCTCCGCGTCCAATACCTGGTCTGCGTCATCCTGCATTATGCGAACGTACATTCCTAGCTACGACTGAAATCACTCTAACCCTCTAATGGGTCGTGAACGAATCAATGATTTGAATAAATCCGAACAGTCCATGGTAGACAGCTGGACTTCAAAATTCTAAGTCTGACTCCGGAGTATAAAGATACTTTTTCGCTCATCGCCATCGTTTATTAAGCGAAAAAAGATCACGTGACTGACAATTCACCAATGACACTTCAGTCACTGAATTGTCATTGGTGAATTGTCAGTTATATGATCTTATCATTAATTTAAAACGTATATAAAAAGGTATGTTGCAAACATGATATTCTTGACACGTCACAACTGCTTTCTTTAAAAAAAATTTTTATAATAAATCATTAAAGTAATAAATCAGAAATTAGAAACTAGAAATTGATCAACTATAGGCGATTAATTATTTTTTTCACATTTGACTATGGTTGGTCAATTTCTAACTTTTAACTTCCGATTTACTAATGATTTATTATAAATTAATGTTTTAGTCTATAATAAAACAATCTAATAATTTCTACTGAATGTAAATTAATTTTAATTCATATTTTATCCTTTTTTAATTCTAGAACTAGAGAAAGAAAAAGTAAATTAAAGTGAGATTAAAATTAATCTCTATTGGCAAAAATAAGTATAAAACACACTCTTAATATGTATCTATTAATTACATAAAGACCCACAATTGCGACAAATATTCTCATAAAATCAGTGGAACGTCTGCTCAATAAATGTGCATATCCTAAACAATATTTCCGTATGATTTAATAAAAAAAACTACACGAAAAATATATTGTATATCTTTAGCCTATCTCATATATTTTATATTTATTAAAAATACTTATTTGGATAATGGTATTATAATCACATATATTGGACGTTAATAAAAATGGATACAATTAGGAGAATATCATTTGTCGTACAAGCTCGTTCGCTTCTTTATTCAAATAGTTTCTCTTTTTATCGCGCTCACTGTTTCGCCAATTCATACGTATCGTCTAGGCTCAAGTCACTCAAGTCTTCCCCCCAACCATTAACGTCATGTTCTTCCAAAGTGGCACCCGACGTCTTAACGTCGAACATGCTCTTCGGCGATTGCACTTCCGGGACGTGTAAGATCTGCGTCTTCTGTATTACAGGCTCCATATCGGTGAAAAAGTCGAATTCTTCTTTTGGAGATTTTATTACCTTCGAATTCTTTATATCAAGCTCAGTAATATCATTAAGTACTAGTTTCTTTGTATATTTTGACTTCTCAGAGCTCGACGGTAAGTCAGACAAGGGCGAGGATGAGTCTGTATCGCAAGGATCTTGGATTTCCGTTTGCACATTGTTGGAGGAAGCTTCTTCTACATCACAATGACCATTTCCAACTGGATCTTGTGTTTCCCAATCCGACCAGGTGTATTCCTCTTCGGCGAATGAAAATTCTTTCTCCTTCTTATCCTCACCACCGTCTGGCGATGGTCTTTCCGCTAAATGAACGTTGTTCTCATCTACATTCACGAAGACAGGCATCTCTTGAGTGAACGTTAAAGCTTTCCTAATATCATCGAGATTTTTGTTGCGAATCATTTTCTTATTCGGCCGACCGTCCGTAAATAATTTCCCCCGGTTTCCACCGATAACCGCCGCCGCACCCAAAATTGGCACTATGTCAGCCAATGCTCTTAACGTGGCACAGACGAGATCGTCGTTGGTGTCTTTTATTCCAACGAGTAATTCGGGAAGAATGTGATTTTTCAATTCGTCTGCTTCGAATATGTGAACGAACGAACTGAAATGGGACAGCAGCAGCAGACGAATAGAAACATCTCGAATACAAAACATTTGTAGAAGTCTTGGTACTAAGATAGTCTTAAAAGTAGGAATTGTAAACAAACTAGTTCCCAAATCGTTTTTCTCATCTGCAAGAAATATTAAACATTTTATTAGGTTATTATTACGTGAAACAAAGATTTTAATATGTATCAAATAATTTTATAATTTTAATAAAGATAACTGATCATGCTAGATACGACAGATATATCCTAACCTTTGGGTTTAAAGATAAAAGGTAAAAGCTTTACTTGGGCAGTGCTATCCAACAAAACTATCCTGGAAAGAAGCACTCTGCCTAGTTGTTCAGCAACAACACCCTCGGGATACATCTGTAGTTGCTGTCTTAATTTCCTAAAAAATTACAAATTTTCTATATATGATTTTTATGGTACATATTATGTAATAAATTAACATATTTTCTCTGAAGATTCTTACGTGAAAAATTCTTCCCTTTCAACATCAGTTTTTAATGGTAATTCCTCCAAAAATGCATGTATCCTTATAAATTCGTGAGTGAAAAATGAATGCTGCAGTACGTTCAATAAGCTATTTCTCAAATATGCATCTGAATTTTGCAGATTTTTTTTACAAAATTCACTAAATTCCAGCAAGTTTGGTGCTTCATCTGAAATCAGTTGAAATTTAATACATTTTAGCACATATTCAACAAGGACAACATTTATGATGACTTTTAAATTTTATATACCTGTATCTTTTAAATTCTTCAAAATGTCTTCTGCTAATACTCCAAATGCGTACGAATCAATTGCAGTGAGATTAGCAGTTTTAATTAAATCAGCTATATCTTCATTCGATGATATCGCTTTTTCGTATCTGTAATTCTTTATTCGTTGATAATACGTTGGCGATGCATCTGCGAATTTACACAAGCATTCTAATCCACCCAATTTCCAATATCCCTCTGCGGTGACGTAAATAGAACTACTGCACACATTATTATGTGACGCCAGTGCGGTCTCATGTAGAAATATTAAAGCTCGTAGGATACTGTGCAAACCGATACATATTTGCAGTATATTCTGCTTTTCGATTACTTGGACCAGTGGCCTAGCTTCTTCCGTAGCGAGAAAGAATTTACTACCTTTGCTCCAGGAAGAAATATATTTCAGGATACAGGGATGCCGATGTAACATAAAATTCTAAAACATACATTAAATCCATTTATTTCTTATAATTTTATTTTCACAATACATGTATATGTTATATAATCCATGTATTACATAGTATATAAAGGAATAATATTAAAAAATCATAAGATTTCAAAGCATTCTCATTTCCAG
>Ga0157364_1001443_pt1 | contig 20214 bp, 9 predicted proteins | sample AttsexASBM2_FD_111476 | JGI IMG/M metagenome (GOLD analysis project Ga0157364, IMG submission 111476) | Fungus gardens microbial communities from leaf cutter ant in Ribeirão Preto, State of São Paulo, Brazil - Atta sexdens ASBM2 | ecosystem: Host-associated > Fungi > Mycelium > Unclassified ...
GTGTTTGTGTGTGTGTGTGTTTGTGTTTGTGTTTGTGTGTGTGTGTGTGTGTGTGTGTGTGTGTGTGTGTGTGTATGTATGGGATTGTATAGTCCATCTCAATCATTCTTACAAACGCAGTAAAAAAAGTATTAATTTCTGCCGCAGTACCATTCATTGGTTATTGTGTAATGATTTTAATTTTTATTGAATGATTTTATCAATTTGATTATTTGTATTTTACATTTATTATTAAAAATATATTCCATTAATACTATATTTATTAAACTTATTAATTAAACAGAATATTATTTATTATTATGTTGTATTTAATTTATAAAATTCTAGTCAAATTCTAATAAATTACAATAAAGAATACATCTTTTTTTTAATCTTACAGGTTGTACAGGAGTATGAAAGAGCTGTCATATTTCGATTAGGACGTCTTCTATCAGGCGGTGCTAAAGGTCCCGGTAAGAGATTAACGCTATTACATTAATCTATTTGTTTCAGAAAATATGTAATCTGTTTAATTATGTAAATAGGTAAGCTATGAAAATTTTAAGCCATTATGTGTTAGTGCGTATATACATATATATATATATGCGATGTGTATGTGTGTGAAGGGAGAGGGAAATGCGTCACAGATATTTCGGGTTCGAGGAACAAGAGAGAGAGAGCAAGTGCATCGTTTGGCGAGGGGTCTGCGGGAAAGGAAGTTTGTTCTTTCATTTTCTCACATATTACGTTCTGTTCTCACGTTGTCTTGCCACTCATTGAAAATGCAGTTCTCTCTCCCACTCTTTACAGTTCTCTATACTTATCTTATTCATGCTCTCTTTTTTTTTCGCTGTGGTCATATTTACTATACAGGAGAGAGAATTCAGATATGGATTGCACAGTGTGATTGTATGTACCAAAAGAAACAACTTTTTCATCTGACAAAATTACAATTCAAACAGTACTTTTTAAATGAGAGCAATTTTAAGTTAAGTACGCAAATAAGCGTTCCATAGATGTTACGCATAGATCAAGGGGCGGCGCACACATGGTGCGGCTCGGCGTATGAATATGTATTATTATTTTTGCTAAAAATTTTATAAAAACTATGTATGATATCTGAATATCATAATTATTCACGAGTTGTCTAATATCTACTTATTTTAATTTCAATCATTTCTTCAGCGATATTAATTAGGAAACCTTCTTTTTTTAAATAATTTATATTCAAAATAGTGATATTTAAATATCATGTATAATTTTTATAAAAAAATCTTTAGCAAATTAAGATAATAATACGTACATCCTTATACGCCAGGCTGTGTGTATGCGCCGCCTCTGATTCACGCGTAACATGAATCCCCTGCTGCAAATTCTTACAAGAAAAATTCTTATGATCTTATGATTAAGATCTTCCAAGAAAATTTTCATACGAATTTCCGACAGGAGCATACGAATATAAGAATATATATATGATATATATGATGATGTAGGTAAATCAAGAATTTTATATGAATTTTACGCCCATGTTATATATGAATTTTATAAATATATTACATGACTCTTACGCATGTTACATGAATCTTGCAGGTTACATGAATTTCACGCAGATTACATGTTATATGCATTTTGCGCGTATGTAACGTGAATCTTGCAAGAATATAATTGGAGTGTCATTATGAAAATATTACAAGAATACTATTAGAATTTTGTGTCATTTATTGTTCGTATCACAGTAAATAAAATAGAATGGGACAAAGAGTTGAACGGGATTTAAAAGAATTTATTTTGGCTAAAAATTAAATCTTTTTACACAAATTGAATAACAGTTTTTCAATTAAATCAAACTTAATTTGGAAAAAGAGCATAAAAAGCCTACGCCAGTTATTAGTGAAATAATTTAATAGTTATTAGTGATATAATTTATCAATTCATAGACAATGATAATATATTAAGACAATGATAATATATGTTCCAATCTTCTATTCAATTATCTTCAGTATTTTAATAAATTTTTAAATTTTTCGAAATTCTATTTTTATTTCATATATTCAATCCAGTTTCTGTTCATTCATCATTAATTCCATTTCATTTACTGAGATCGGTACCTTTATTACTTTTGAGCGATCATGTAAAAAAATTATTTCTTAAGAATATTTTATTAGGTTAAATTAACAATTAAAATCTTTTTATTGCGATATAAATCATCGTGTACGATTCATGCACCAACTTGGAAGATTATTTCGTTGTTTTTTAAAACTAATATATGATCTTTCATGTAATACTTAGGAATCATACATAATTAATACCATATTCTTCTTTCTGTACAGAAATTGTTTTTTAAGAGTTATAATCTTATAAGATTAACCCATTAAGGTCCACGCCTAATACAGCTGTGATAGCATCAAATTGAATATGATTTATAGCATAAGCAAAAAAAATTACTCATGTTTTTTCGCTTTACAAAATTGATTGTTTAAACGATAATTGTTTAAACAAATTTAAAAAATGCCCATTCTTAAAAAATTAAAAATACCATTCTATTTTCTATTCGAAAACAAAAAAGTTTTTTTTTTGCTATTTTTTCGATTCGATGCTTTGTTTATGCAAAAAATTATTATAAACGGTTTGCATACACAAAGTGTAGTGGACTTCCGCCCATGCTTTGGGTATTATCTATGAAAATTAACCAGGATTCATAACATAAGCGAAAAAAAATTACCCGTGTTTTTTCTTTTTGTAAAATTGATTGTTTGAATGATTGTTTGAAATTATTTGAACAAATTGTTTAAAAATACCCATTTTTAAATATCTATTTTAAAAAATACTCATTTTTTTTTTAATACTAAGAAAAAACAGGGATAATTTTTTTTTCGCTTTCGCTATAAATCATGTGATTAGTTTTCATATTTATATAATACCCAGAGCGGAAGCCGATTTTACGCATGCAAACCATTTATTTTTTGCATAAACAAAGCCCCGAATAAAAAAAATATTAACAATAAAAATTTCTTGTTTTCGAACGTAGAATCGAATAGCATTTTTAGTTTAAAAAAAATGAGCATTTTTAAACAATTTGTTTAAACAATTATCATTTAAACAATCAATTTTGCAAAACGAAAAAACACAGGTAATTTTTTTTCGCTTATGTTATGAATCGTGTATTCAGTTTGGCGCTATCACGGTTGTAGCATGTTAGGCATGGATCTTAATGGGAGGTAAGATCTTTTCATTGCTATATAAATCATCGTATACGAATCATGCTAGATTCTTGTCAACTTGGAAAATAAATTATTCCGAAACTATGTCTCGTAAGACTGATAAATGATCTTTTATGAAACACTTCAGAATCATATATAATTAATACCATATTCTTAGATGATCTTGTAAAGAAACTATTTTTTAAAAGTTTCTTATAAGGCTAAAGCAAGATCTCTTCTTTGCGAAATAAATCGTCGTGTATGATTCATTCCAGATTCCTAAAATCATTAAAGATTACTGATGAGATTCATGAACAAATTATATAAGATTCTTATATGATTATGTACGTTCATTTCAGTAATCTTGATTGATCACATACAATTCTTTTAAGATCTGGTACAAAAAAACTTATAAGAATTTTCAATAGGGGAGCATTCATTTGTTAATTTAAAATTGCTTTCATTTAAAAAGTATTTGAACGTCAGAGGAAAGATTGCTTCTTTTGGCACATACAATCATGTTGCGCAACCCGTGTCCGCGAATTCTGAAACATTTTATATTCGCGCGATTCCCAAATTTTCTTCTCGTATATGTTCTCTCTTATACAATTATTATCTATGTATAAAATATATACCTAATGGAAATAATATTAATACAATATTTAACAAAGAAAACATTCCTTGTTTACGTAACAAAATTATTATTATTTGATATTAAATATCTGTTTATTACGTATTATTTAAATATATCCCTGCTGGAAAAATTTCACTGAAATTGTTTAACGTTTTGGAACATTTAATTTTCAGCAAAATTTCAGCTTAATTTTTAGAAAAATAGCTAATTTTTAGAAAAATTTTTAATTTCAGCGATTTTTAGTTGAAAAATTCTTTTTCAGCAAAATTTCAGCAGAATTTCAGAAAAATTTTAAAGAAATTTTAAACAAAATTTTTTTTCAGAGAAATTTCAGTAAAATTTTTTTCAGAAAAATTTTAGTTCAATTTCAGCGATTTTTCAATATGTTAACTGAAAAATTCACTTTTAGAGAAATTTTAACAAATTTTTGCAGCAATTTTGCTTAAATGTTCCAAAACGTAGAATAATTTCAGTGAAATTTTTTCACTTTTTAAAATGTTATTTAAATATATATTTAATTTACTTATTTTCCTTATTAGTTATATTTTCTTCTTTAAAAATAATTTTTTTATATGATGTTATGTATGTTGTAAATAAAAGTTAGTAGAAGTTTAGTCTTTAAGAGCTCTTTAAGACCCCCAACACAAGTTGTATACAGGATGTCTGGAAATAATCGCCAAATATTTCATGGGCAGATAGAGCGGACTGAGTCGAAAAGTCCTCTATCATTTTGTAAGTTTCCCCAATAGTTAATGAGATATTAATCTTTAAAGATAACCGAATCTCCAACTTCCACGATCCGTACGTCAAGCGATTGGTAGGTATACACTTCGCAGTAGTAGGCCGGGCAGGCGTATTCGGCTATCTTTAAGGATTAATATCTCGTTAACTATTGGGGAAACTTACAAAATAGTAAAGGATTTTTTGACTCAGTTTAGTCCGCTCTATCTGCCCATGAAATATTTGGTGATTATTTCCAGACATCCTATATGTGTATATAAATATTCTTTATTATATTAAATCAACGCAAACATATACGTTTTGATTCTGTTTTGGATCCTCTTCAGTATAATAACAGTATTAAATCTTAAACTTAAGGTTTCTCAATATATATGCAAAAAAAAATATATATATATATATATATATATATATATTTTTTTTGCATATTTGTCACGTAATAATTTTTTTAAATTAAAATTTTGCAACTATAAATATAAAAACAATAATATTTTGACAGCACTAAGAAATTTATAGGCAGTTTATTGAGATTAGAAAAGCGAATAGTTATAATCACAGCACATCTCTGCATTATGAATTGTTATGGAATACAAAAAAAAAATTGATGGACTGCTGTCTTCTTAATATTCTTAACTTTTTTTCCATTCACAATATACGATTTTCCAATATTAATAAAAATATAGATTAAAAAGGCATATATAATAATTTGGTAACAATTCCAAAAGACCCACAGTTCCCCGCACTAATTCTATATGAAATTGAGTCCCGGTGAAATCAAATGGTTTTCTCATATATTATAGCATATAATTATATTGCTAAACGAAACATATAAGTTTTAGCACAAAAAAATGAACAGTTTTCATGTTCGGTTCTACAGTCGCTGACATCTCACCATAAAATATTCGAATAACTTCTAAACAGCTGATCTAAAATGAATAAAATTATAGTATTTTAAAAAGATCTTAACAAGGACTATAAGAAAATGAAAGAAAAAGTGGGGAGTTTCACTTAAAAAATTCGAGTTGATTTTGCCCTACGCCACCCAAAGTCAAATTGATGGAGCCAGCGACTAGGCCTTTTTTAAACTCTACAACTTTTATCTAAAACATTTTTTAATAAAACTTATAGTTTTCCAGATATTTTATCGTCTCGGAACATTTTATGTTCCTTATATGATTATACATAGTGCCACATATAATTACATATAATTACATATAATCCCATATAATTACATATTATCATATATGATGTCCAAGATATGTATAAAACGATACTTTGTTACAGAACATGTATTGTAATTCCCTAGCGTAATCAACGACAGAGTAGTAGAGGTCTGGTCGTGCGTGCGTGAGTGCATGCGTGCGTGCGTATATGATATGCAATTATACTACTTAATAAAAAATTAATTGTTTCTCAATTATGTATTAAGTTATTTTCATCATTCAGATCTTGGGAATTATACTACATATTCTGTAACAAAGTATCTCTTGATCAAAGTAAACTTGAATAATTTATATTATTTCTTTTCTATTATTATTTGTTTGATTACGTCAGTCCCTTTGCCTTTATTTTATTATTTATTTTTATTTTTATTTTTTATTTCCCAAGCGAGCAACAGTGGGGAAAATTGTGAGGAACGTGCTATTTAACTCGGATCAATATAATGGGAAATTCAGGCTGATAGTACTTATCATTATTTTACTTATCATTACTTCTATCATTATTTTACTTATTATTTTTATCTACAATTGAGGTTGCGAAATGCAACTAAGGCAGCTTTATATTGCATGTTAGGTTCATTCAAGTATTTTTTTCAAGTCTGTAGAATCATGTAGAGATTGTTTACACATCGCTCAATATCAGAAATAATCAAATTTGAATAGTTATATCGAAAGGTGTTAATTTTAGGAGATCGCGTTCATTGACACTTTTAATCAGGATATCTGGAACTACAATTTCCCAAAATATGAGAAGATTTGACTGAGAATCAAAATTCATAAAAAATGTGCGAGATCCTTTCTGTCACAGCATATACTGTCTGATTTCGTGTATATGAGATTGTAAAGTAAAATTACTTATATACCGTATTATGAAAATTACGTATTAACTTTGTTTGTAGAGAATATAAAGAGCTTTATGTTTTATTTTATATTTTATTTTAGATTTTATTTTCAAAAATTAATATTTACAGAGATTACATTAAAAAAAGAGATTTTTGGCAGATTTTTCAAAATGGCGGCCAAAATATGTCCGTCAAATTTTGTGGTAATATTCATTTCAGAAGGCAAAAATACGTGAGAATTGATTCATGAAGAAAGTTTTTTGCCGCTGCGCCCTTAATCATGATGAACCCTATTTTTCAATCGAATTACGAACGTAAAATAAGATTTAATCTTGGATTGATCTTTATCAGTCAGACTGATGACCAAACTACAACTTGAACATAAAATTTTTTGCTCATCTCATTTCTAGAAATAAAAATAGGATTAGATATAACAGGGTAAGGAATCAAGCACGATAATTCTTACGCAAACCAATACGGTTAACAAAACAACTTTAATAATAGTTAATCCGCTTATATGTTTATCTCACTTTTGAACTATTCTCAGAGACAATATAATATAATTACAAAAACTTTTTTAACAAACTAATTTATATCAGCAAGTCACCTTTACCTATTAACGGAAACTATAATATAAAAACGAACTCTAATAACAATATAAAATATATTGAAATTATTAAAAGATAAATTTGTTGGAAGCAAAAACAATTTTTATTATAAAATAATAGAAGGTAGTTTACTAAAACAAAAATTCACCATATCGAAACCACTCAAATTCTATTATATTTAGTAAAAAACCAGTCTTTGACCATTCAGCGAATCAGTGTTAATTATGTTGAAATTAATGAATAACTTTTAATATATCTAAAACGTTAATCGCAAAGAAAAAGAAAAAAAGAAGAAAAAAAATTCTGCTATTAATTATAGTCCAGACGGACATCAAAACCAAATCTTTAATAATTTAATCTTAATGTAATAAAGACACTGATTAGCTGGTAATAACAACGCTCTGATATTTATAGCAGGGATTCGGACTAGACCAAAATCGATAACCGAAATATACCATAACCGTTATTTTTATCGAATCAAAACCAAAATATTATGTAGACTAATGGACCGAAATCGGTCCATTACAACTAACAGTAAGATAGCTACACCGATTCTAACTCACTATGTGTTAGTGCGTATACGATGTGTATGTGCGTGCGTGCGTGCGTGCGTGTGTGAGTCAGGGAGGGGGAAGTGCCTCACAAAAGTTGGGAAAGGAGAAGCGCGTCACCAGTGTCCATGGTAGAGGGGAAGAGTTCCTTCTTTCTCTCACCCATTGCGTTCTCTCTTTAACCTATTATCTCTCTCCTAGCCATTGTAGGATGCAGTTCTCTCTCTTTCATCCATTGCAGTACTTCTTATTTACGCTCTCTCTTCCTCCTGTTCCGCTCTTTCCCATGTTGTCTTTTCTTTTTGCTTGCGATTTAATTAAATAGATATGATAAATATTTTATGAATTTTTAATGATACGACTTAGTAACTAATTATGATAACATTTTCATGAATTTTAATAATATAACCTAATAACACTAATTATGATAATATTTTTTTTTAAATAATGTAGTACAAAAATAATCAAGCGCGCTTTTTTATTGAATACTATTACGCTAATTTAATACTATTACGAAGATATGAAGAAGAAGCTACTAAGGATAAAATAATTTTAGAAGAAAGAATATATATTTTACATTTATTTATCAGTATGTATAATTATCAGCATGTAAGTACAGTATGTACAATATAATCTAATTCACAGACTATTAATTCACATTCTATAATAGAATTTTTATCATAAATTTTTACAAAATATTTGCAGCATCGCTTTTATTAGTAATACAATTTTGTTTTAAAAATGACACAAAATTTATTCAAATTTCTTACTAACACTATGCGTATATTGACTCAGTTCATAGGATATTCATGCTCACATTGCTGAAGTTCAAATAAGAAAAGCCCAATTGTTGGTTTCATATGTCGTTGACAAAAATGTGTTGTTTAATGTTAACTTATACGTTATTCGTATATTTTATATATTTCATATATTTTATATATCATATATTTTAACAAATTCCACATTTAAATCTTGAATTGATGATGATGATGATAATAGAACTGTTGACTGCATTAATTATTCGATATCTGCACGCTCTCGATAAATGCCTTCCACGTAGCATGAAGTATGAACATGCGATTGCCTTAATTATCGTCAATCGCAATTTGTACATGAAATATATAATAGATCCCACAATGATCCCAATGTCCAGGAACTTGTATGCTGAACAAACGAGGATGTTCATTAATTTATTTCGTTAATTTATTAGTACTATAATAAAAGCAATATTTAATAATTTTTAATTAAATATAAAAATACAAGCCTTTGGTTCTCTAGTCTGAAGTGTGTTAGGATACAGATGTATGTATGTGTGAGCGTGTGTGTGTGAGCGTGTGTGTGTGAGCGCGCGCGCGCGCGCGCGTGTGTGTGTGTGTGTGTGTGTGTGTGTGTGTGGAAAGAGATTGTGTGCGATATTGGCATTATTTTATGTGAGGAGGATTTGAAAGGAGGAGGAAATTAAAGTTGTGTAGGGTCACATGATTGGAGGGAAAGAGGATCGATAGGAATGAGGAATATAGGGACTGAAAATAGGTAACTAGATCCCGCGATGCTGACTATTACTCGGTCGTTAGTACAAGGGATAAAGTAGGACATGTATTTCAATAATTGATAGGCGTTATGAAAAAGAAGAGGAAGGTAACCAGAGGAAGAGTAAGCATCGGTTTGAACGCGAGGAATTGAAGGGGTGGTATGCGAAATGGGAATTTCCTCAATCAGGGATGATGATACCGGATGTGGAACCGGGGAGGACTGGAAGAGATCATCGAAGAAGTTTGGGGACAGATTGGAGACAGGGGAGTAAGATATTTCTAATGGCGGCGATAGAGTCGGAGGTGGAGACTGGACAACCGGAGTCTGTTCTTGGGTCGATGCTTGAGTTAGCGGAGATTGAATTTTTCATCTCTAGAATTTTTCACAGTTAGAACAGACACGGGCGATGAGGTTATTAATCCCCGCTAGGTAACGGTAACAAGGGAACTGCGTGAACGCACTAAAAATTCGCCTTCTTTAAAAAGGCAATTCTTGCAAATTCTTTAAAAAGGCAGGACAAAAGAGGAAGGACCACCTAGTGTGCTGCAACGAAATCGAAATTTACTACTGGTAATAACGATGTATAAAGTGCCCGAGAAATCATTGGAGAGGGTGCCGTGGATTGTGAAATGCTAGACTATAAGAACAGACCAAATAATTTCGTTAATTTTCTTGATTAGGCAATCCCGTTGGTTTTAGATTGATAGTGTGGTTTTGTACTCTACTGAAGAAAAAGAGACTTCGAGAATCGAATGAAACCTTTTTCAAAGGTCCCAACAATATAGCTTCCTAAAACTCAGAGAAAAAAATCACACTGAGGGTTGCGGAACCATGGTTTTTATACTAATCATCCCTCTTACTCAGATTCGGATTAGTGGAATAGGTTTCGTTAATTAATAGTAGAATTTTTCTTTGCTCTCGGATTGGTCAAGATTTTGGGGGAGGAAAGAATATTGACCGAAGTTTCTAGTGGAGAAGGGTTCTCCTAAATTTTATATATTTAGTATTTATGGGAAAATACACGTGCAATGCGTCAAGAAAGCGCACGCGCATCGGCATGAAATGACCCAGAATCTATCCCTGAACGTCGCGTGTCGCTTCTTATTTTATGATGATGTAAGAATCGTTTATGACTTAATTAAAAAGTATCTTAGCGCCAGTCTTACGTTTCTAATGACATATTTATTATTGTTTTAGCCGCAGTGTCCAAGAGGCACAAACTCGGTGTCCTTTTGGTCCCGCCGCTCGTGCACGTACACCGATTTTTGGTTTATTTCGGAGCGACATTACGAGGAAATACTAGATTTTTCGTTTTTAATGTGAGAAAAGAAATTTTTAATTTTCTCTAGGCTACAATGCTCAACTTGTGCAGTTGTCTTTTTATTTCAACGAATTCTAGATCTCCGCGAAAGAAAAGAGTCGTGGGAGTTCACTGGACGTGTCCTTTGTTACCCAATATTGGATTATCCGCATTATGGCTGCGTCAATGAGCATTCGTTGCCAATAGTATACTTTTTTACGCTAGTTTATCATCCTCTGTATAGTATCATCGAGGATTCTTTTGAAAATTAATTCGTACAAACCAGGTATACCTTTGTACTTTACTCCATCAATGATCACAAAGTTATTCGTGTGTACAAATATTTGTATCGTGCCATTCTCGCTGAGGTATATACGCCATAAACATGATCGATCGCTTTTTCTCTGTCACCATCGAGAAGCATGGTTACGTATTTTTATCCAAATTGAGTATGCAACTCCTCACAAACTTGCCGCATTTGCAAAGATTGTTTAACGTTTCAAGCGGTTCATTGGGCATTTCATAAACGTCTTCTACTGAAGGAACGTGCGCACGTACTATAATTCGCATGATTCAGGCGACGCATAATTGGAATTCGACGTAACATTCGATTCTTTTGCTTTTTAGACGACGGTGTCAATTGAAGTCATGGATTATCCATCCAGAAGCCATCACCATCATCATCATCTTCATCATCATGAATCTTCATTATCTTCAGGTTTTCTTTTCTTAATATTTTTAATCTTTACAATGACTTCTTTCTTAATTGGTTGAGATTCATTATTTCTGATGAACAGATTGTCTCGACAATCTGTTTTAGAGATACAACGATAAGCTTAAAGTGTTTCTTCAATGCTATCTTCCTTTTGCCGGTTTTTAAAGCGCGATACTTTTTTCGAATCAAGTCATTCGTTTTCGCAATTTGTTTCGCTATCTTCTCGCGATCCTTGAGCTTTTTGCTATCCATGTTGCACTCGAAAGGAAATGTTATGTAGTTGATATATTGACAACGACTAACTACGTTAAAGTATAGTACTGATTAAATTCTTTTCTGTATCATCCATTCGTAAGCGCACTTTGTCTACACTACGAATTCACTTTTGTTGCCAACAACAACGATTCGCAGAAATTCTCGTAAGAGACATGTCATTTACATGATCATTGTATACATGTTTCAGATTAGTACCGTCCTGTTTGAACAGGATTAATAGGAATTTGCATTATCGTGTATAACATGTTTCGATATTTTGCATATGTATGACACAGATAGAAACAATCGACATCCGCGTATCGACTCATCGCAAAGTACTCTCTGATCGCTGCTTGCTTCTCGCATGCCACGTCATCGAAAACAAAAATGAAATTTGAAAGTGTCTCGTTCGATGTACTACATCGTTATTATTGGAGAATGTAAAATAATCAATTCTTCAATTAGTGTTAATAAATGTCCAAGTATCGGTATTTTGGCTGTTACAACTTCGAAACATATGCCATGTGGACTTTTCAGCACTTATCAACACGTTTGTTTTGCTGCAATTCGATGGACCACAGATGATTCCGCGTATAGAAATCGGCAGCATGTTTCCATGCTTGCGTATTTCTTTTTCAGTCTATACTTCATTGTCGACATTAGTCACTTTGATCGTCTGCAATTGTCGCACGAATTTCATATCTTCTCTCTTCACGACAATGATACAAATTGAAAAATGACATCGAGAGCGGATGTATTTATAGTAGCGCGCAAAGCAAATCGCTCAGAATTCAAAATGCTTCTTATCGTGTTGGACAACTGTGATGTATATATTTAACTGCCAAAAAATTGGAATATATACTGAAAATTATTTTGCTACGAGAATTTAAGAAATACATAGATCAACTATGAGACAGATTATCTGAGCATATAAAGACTGATTCAGCAGATTCAGCAATATCGTCTATGTTTGAAACATTACAATTTGCCCTGCTATCGATCGCATATTAATAATCCAGCACTATTTACAAAAAATATCAAGAACAACAATAGGCTGCGATTTTTTAAATCGCGATAAACGCACTTCCGATCGAGTTGCATATCCCCGGATATCAATTTTGTGATCCAGGTACGTATTTAGAAAATTGGCTAGAGGCGATCGAGACATTAATCCGTTGGACGCGGCGTGTCGCGAACATGACATAGCTTATTCGCGGAATAAAATAAAGATCTTACAAAACAACACACAGATGACAAAATATTCGCTCAGGAGACGCGGAAATGGATTACCGCGAAAGTTTCGACTTTTGTAGAGATAGCTGCTGCCATAGTTGTTTGGTCGGCTATGAAAGCCAAAACAAAAATTGATATAGGCTTGGAAAAATGGAAAAAAAGCCGACAAAAAAATGAACCGGTAGCAAAACGCGGTGGTATCTTACCTATTCTATCGCTGTTGGGAGTCTTCGACTTATTGATCAGCGGCGCAACAGGAGTCGCAAAAATGTTAATAAAGCCATGAAACATCAACGTTGAAAGAACTGAAACGCCATTATGAAAGGTCATGGAGTTTACCTCGCTCCGTACAAGCGTGGACATGGAGTCACAATGGAAAAAATAAAAAAGTTTAAAAAAAAAATTGAACAGTTGCTAAAAATGCCGAAGGATGTAATTACTAACGTACAACTGCAACAACTGGCAAAACATGTGCGTATTCCATATTTTAGAGGTATTTTTATGCGTACTATCTTATCAACAGAGATGGTGCATTGAATGAGAGCAGTAACGTATATTTGGATAATGCTGATAGACCAAGGATACTTGGGTGGCGTGCACGAAGCAGAGAAATCGTGCTGTTTACTTTGATAGTTTCGGCAATCTTCGACCAAGGAAGGAATTGTTGCGATATTTGGAAATGCAAATCAAGTATAATCGTACGCCTTATCAACGTTACGATTAAAGTAATCGTGGGCAACTGCTTTTACAGTTGACAATCAATTTAAGAATTGTACTCTTTCAACTCAGTATTCATTCAAACATGTCACTGAGATTTACTCACCAGTAATAGCGTCTTCGCGGCCTGCTTTCCGGTCGTAGCGATGGCGATTACGAGCTCAGCTGGACGGATTTTGAAACCTTCCATACGATATCTAATGTAAATTTATTGAATAATAAATTTTACTTTGACGAAGATGACAAAGAAATTGTCATTCTCGAAGGATCGTACGAAATACATGACATTAATAAGTATCTAAGATGTGCAATTCTATAATTTAATCCTAATGATGTACGAGAGAGAAAACAAAGAAGATCATCAGTACTCATTGACTATTCATGCCAATAATAATACAAGAATGAAATCAAATACGCTTATCGAGTGAATTTCATTAAACCTCACAATATTAGATCGCTTTTGGGATTTTCATCGAATCGCATGCTGGAGCCGCAACAGTAGCACGAATCAGACGTATCGATAAATATCATTCAAATTGAATTCAACATGATCACGAGTGTATACAACAACGATAAGTCGTACACACGATACATGAATTTTCATCGAGCGTATCATCAGGATATAAGATATCGGAAAGACCGACAGATCATTTATTCCGATCATACGGAGCGTACAGATCTAACGGTTCGCGTTGTGTACAGAGGCGATAGCGATAAGTGATACGACAATGATAATGAGATGCTTGTTCTGAACGAGTAGGCGAAACGGACTAGAGACAATTTTTGCCAGATGGATAATGATTAAAAATATTCGGTCGTTCAATAGAAGGAAGGTTATCCTGGATCAAACATTAAATTTGTTACATTGGGCTTTATTGAAACATCTGAAATGATTGATATCTTGAATATTGGAGACGAACCGATCTTTGACGACCGTATCATCAAATTCGAGTTTTACACGTACAATCCATACGTCAACACCACGTTTGGACATAGCGACGAGATAAAGATACCCATATAACAGTAAGATTTATACATGCTATCGTGAAAGTGTTCTCTACGTCGAAGGCAGATTGACGTCAATGGTGCAGAGATTGATCGTAATAGAAATATTGCAATAATCAATATTCTAAAGAGAGCATTGTTTTCAAGTGACAATACAATGAGATGTATAATGTTGGCTTATTCCGTCTGAGTATAATGCGAAAAGTTTAATAACATCTGATGGATATTTTAACTTTTGCGTGCTTCTCAGCATATTGTTGGACTTTTGCGAATATTATAAAAGTGTGGTAATTAACACTTGTTACGAATTAATTTTGATACGAGCGCGTAACGACAACATTCAGCGACTTTGCATTCAGCGACTGAATCGACACTTGAATTATTCAAAATACAACGGCGAATGCCTCACGTTATGTTGAACGAAATCAAAAAACTATTCATTGCTGTGTACCTTGGAAAGCGAACGATATCTGAGTATGAGTTTCCGTTCGTGGGATTTGTATGAGTATCTTTTATTACAAAATACGACAAAGTATTCGTGGATTATCAAGACTACAATTCAGCTGGGAAAACCTAGATATGTTCTCTTTGCTCTACAAATTGCTAAAAAAAACATCATGAAAGCAACTAAAACTTATCATTGTTAAATTAATCAACGTCAAACTCTATTTAAACTCTGAATGTTACCCGTATGATGATCTGAATCTGATGTGGACAAAAAACGCTGCTTTATATGATGTATGTATGTACGTTTCCATACATCTTATTACCAAATTTCTCAGGAAATTCATCCCGTAAAACATTATAGAACCTGAAAACTTCTTCACGATTATTCTCACGTCAATATCATTGACTGCTCGCGACAATGAATCTATCAAGAGCGGTATCGTGGAAGTGCGATTAGAATTTGAATTCAAGGACCTGCGAATACTACAGTGCGAATACTACACCTATTGTTTCATCATACACTACCGCGTGATCAAATATAGCAATGCTAATAGATGCTATAGTCCATTATAGTACGGAAGATTACGTAAATTATCATTGCTGAAAGAAAAAAATACCCTCCCCCTCTTTTCAATACAAGAGATAAAAACCAAGCAAACTATCTTTGCGATCGAATACAGTCTCGAAAAGTCGTTCACCATGACTATACCAACATTTGTAGATCTGCAAGAATTATTGTTGGGAAGAAATTTGTCGTGAAGGAAGTATTGAGGCGGTGTTGAGAAAAGGAGTCATTTTCTCTCATTACATTTTTACGTGTCTCATGCCATGGAATTTCTTGACAAAGTCGGAAAAGTATTGCACTTCCTGGCTGAGTGCTTATTATCATGGATTGCAATGGGAAGACAGGATGATTCCGTGCAGCATGGCGAAACGCCTAATTATAATGATTGTAATTGATGCGGAAGAGAGTGATGATAAGGCTCTCGTATTGCATTAAAGGACGTGAAAAACGCAAATAGCTGAATGATATATTCGACAATTTGAGACCTTGGATGTTGATTACGAAGATATAGATTCGTTACATAATCTAGATATTACTAATACTATGCGATATATAAAACATGTTAAGAATCGTGCGTTACGAAATGTATTTAAAATATACGACTGGTGGACAACGCCAAAAAGAAATGTATCAAATTAAAAATAAAACATGAAATTTTTTAAATATGTTTTGATTTCTTTCCTTGTAGTTAAGAATTAGTTAATAATAGTTATTTAGTAATACGATTCAGTAAGTATTGAATTAGTCGATAAGAAAGCGCGCTTGATCATTTTTGTACTACATTACTAAAAAAAATATTATCATAATTAGTGTTACTAGATTATATTATTAAAATTCATAAAAATATTGTCATAATTAGTTACTAAGTCGTATCATTAAAAATACGTAAAATATTTATCATATCTATTTAATTAAATCGTATGCAAGAAGAAAAGACAACGTAGGAGCGCAACGGAAGGAAGAGAGAGCGCAAATAATAAGCATAGGACTACAACGGGTGGAAGAGAGAGAATTGCATCCTACAATGGGTAGGAGAAAGAAGACAATTAAAGAGAGAACGCAATGGATGAGAAAGAGAAGAAACGAACCCTTCTGTCCATAGATCCCGGTGATGCTCTTCCGCCTTTCCAACTTTCTCCTCCCTGACTTTTTCACGCACGCTCGCACGCATGCATACGCATCAATCTAACATATAATGAGTTAGAATCGGTGTAGCTATCCTATTCATAACAGGATCGCAAATGTTTTCCGGTTAAGTTTCAATCCACTTTTCTATTCGGATTTTTTAACCTCTTCGGTATGTACGATCATCTACAGTTTACAGCCACCAAACATACATATTCCCATGATGTAGTAATCATACATATTCCTACTGCGTCGGCTATGCTCAACAACAAGAACAATGCGTTTCCCTTTTACAATCGAAAGAGAGAGAGAATGCTTGCCTGTTGGTCGATTCTTGTAACATTTGTAAATGGATAGAGACTTCCCTGACAGTCAGTAAATAATTCAATAAAAGGTAGGAGAAGACCAAGAAATTTATCAAAATTTATTCAATGCGCACGCGTAGCCTGTTTTCATGTCGCGTTTCTATTGTCACTATTTACTGACTCAAGAGGGAAGTAAGGATAGTCTTCGCTCATTTTTACAAATCAATCTCATTATTTACTTTTACCTAAATTCTCTTTATTTACAAATGTTATGCAAGAAACTTTAACGTGTCATTTCTCACTTATGACGTCATGATCCAATATTGCCACTGTCACAGCGATTAGAAGAGAATCTTAAAGAAGGAAAGGATTTTCAGTAGCAATATTACAAAATGTCCACGAAGTGTTTCTTTCTTATTTCTTTGCTTGATTATGATAATTTACAAGAATAATATGTTATTTTACAGAAAATTATCAAAAAGCTGTAAACAACGATGCTACAAATCTCTGACATAGATGACGTCGCAAAAGATAATATTGGGAGTGTTAATTTTAATTTTAAAGGATTTTCAAGAAATGATGTAACTAGTACTATCACATCATATTGTTGCTACCTTCATGTTCAAAGCACCATCATGTGGCTTTAGTTTTCAGTATGTGTCATTTTGCCGAAGTGTAAACAACATTGTTTTTTTGAGATTGAATATGTTGAATTTTGTGCCAACAAAACGCAATTTGTGGAAAGTTTTGCTTTTTACTTCCATTTGAAGAAAAGTGCTGCAAGTCAACGAATGCTGTCGGAAGCTGATAGTGATTATATTCCATCGATTCAACGTGTGAATACTTATTTTGACGCTATAAAAAAGATGATTTTGAATTGAAGATTAGGTACATCCAGTCAAAAAAGTTTGAAGATGAGGAAGTAGAAGCTTTACTCGATCAAGTCCCGAGTCAAACGCAAAAAGAACTTGCAGAATTAAATGTTGATCGATCAACGATTTCCAGACAAGGTCATTGGAATGATTCAAAAGCAAGGAAATTGAGTATCGTACGAGTTGAAGCCGAGGGACGTTGAAAAGTGCAAAAATGAGCTGTGAATTGCTTAAAGACACAGAAGAAAAAGTTTTTTGCATCGTATCGAGTGATAAAAAATGAATACGCTATGATAATCTGAAGCGCAAAAATCAACGAGTGCGAATCAACATTGATGGCAAAACCGAATAATTATGACAAGTTCATGCTTTGTATTTGTTGGGATCAGCTGGGTGTAGTGTATATGAGCTATTCCAACCCAACGAAACCATCACCGGGGAACACTACAACAATTTATGCAATTGAACCGAGCATTGAAGCAAAAACGACCAGATTAGACACGAAAAAGTGAAAAGTGCAAAAAGTGCGAAAAGACACGACAAAGCGATTTTTCCAGCACAACAATGCTCGGCATGTTGTTGTGAAACGGTCAAGGAAACGTTAGAAGTGCTTGAGATATTCTATCAAACTCATCATATTCTTCAGATATTGCTCCTTCCGATTACCACCTATTTCGACTCATAGTCTGTCTGAGCAGCGCTTCCATTCTTATGAAGATATAAAAAAATAAGTCGATTTGTGGCTAGCCTCAAAAGATGTCATTCTTTTGACGTGGAATCCATCTATTACCAGAAAGATGGGAAAAAGTAGTTGCTAGCGATGGATAATATTTTGAATGATGAATTTGTAACCATTTTTGCACAATAAAGTATTTTTACCAAAAAATTCTGTAAAATTAATGCACACTCCCAATTAAAGTGAAACAGCAGCAAAGAAAGAAAAAAATGATCTGTTTACACTAGTTTAGAATTAGAGTGCTTATGTCCGTTTCTTATCAATGCAGTTTAACTTTAATGCCAATTCAATTAATTTTTCATCTTTTTCTAGTTTTAAGAATTAAAAAAAGATGAAGAGTAAGGATCTTAGCAGAAAGGCTGATTTATAATCTTAAGACAGTATTTTATGATTAAGACTCCATAATTTACGGTTAACTTAATCGCGGTTCAGCTTATTCCTCATCTCTTTTCAATTCTAGAATTGGAAAGAAGTAAAGAATAAATTGAATCTCGATTAAGAGTTAACCGTGAGTCGTGGAATTGAGCCTAAGTCTGATGTCTTTAGTAATGTACAATACAAGAACTGTCTTAAGATTATAAGTCAGCCTTCTGCTAAGGCCTTATGTTAAACCGAGATTAAACTGCATTGGTAGAAACGGGCCTTACACTGCTTAGTGCTTACATATCTCCAATTCAATATTGTCTGAAAATAAACATGAATTTCCTTAAATATGCAATTTATGTTTGTATTACCTTTCTCTATAGTAGATAATCATATACCATATAACCAAAAAATTTAAATCTGAATGATTATGGTTACTGGTAAAAGAATCAAAACTACTTGGATTTCGGATTTTTTCGATCTAGAACTGAAAAAGAAACTGTTATCGATAAAACGACCAGAACCGAAGTCAAAAATTGAATAAAGCTTCTATGACTGTAACCGGACTTGACGTAAATTTCATTTCGATCAGAGTCATTGATTTATAGTCCGTCTACAATTGGAAAGCCTTGGAAAGTCCTCCAATTTTTGACTAAACTGATAGAATTTAAGTATTTGCGATATGATGAAATTTTGTTTAGTGAGCTACCCTCTATTATTTTAATAAATTTGTTTTTGCTCCCAATAAATTTATCTTTTAATAATTTCAATATATTTTAGATTGTTATTAGAGTTCGTTTTTATATTATAGTTTTCGTTAAGGTGGAGGTGGCTCACTGAAATGATTAAAAATGTAAGTGATATGAGTAAAAAATGAATTAGTTACAAAAAAATTTTTTGTAATTATTAGGTGTACAACTTCGCTTCCGCCGTTTTTTTCCGAAATTCGAGGCTTTATTGTAAAAAACTGGTTATACATTTATGATTCAAAGTATTGTCCATCGCTGGCCACTACTTTCTCGCATTTTTCGGGTAGCGTACGAATCTCGCATCGAAAAAACTGGCCATCTTTTGAGGCTATCCACGAATCGATCCAATTTTTTAGTTCTTCATAAGACTGGAAGTGCTGGTCAGCCAGTCCATGTGCTATTGATCGAAACAAGTGATAGTCAGAGAGAGCAACGTCTGGAGAATACGGCGGGTGGGGTAGGACTTCCCATTTCAACGTTTCCAAGTATGTCTTGACCACTTTCGCAACATGGAGTCGAGCA
>Ga0157364_1001444_pt1 | contig 20211 bp, 6 predicted proteins | sample AttsexASBM2_FD_111476 | JGI IMG/M metagenome (GOLD analysis project Ga0157364, IMG submission 111476) | Fungus gardens microbial communities from leaf cutter ant in Ribeirão Preto, State of São Paulo, Brazil - Atta sexdens ASBM2 | ecosystem: Host-associated > Fungi > Mycelium > Unclassified ...
GCACGAAAAAATTTCGTCTCTCATATAAAGTCACGATCTCAATTTTGTGAGTCCATAACGAAACAGTAAATTGGTGAAATGTGTGTAAATTATAATGATTTTTGCAGTGTATAGTTTTCTAAATCAATCTAGTAAATAGTTTAATAATATCATTAAGATGGTTTTGAGAAATTAATTTATGAAGTTGACATACGAGGTTAATCGGATAATTTCTTTCAGGATGATTCGGATCATGAAATTAAGAGTAAAACTGAAGAGTAAATTAAGCGTAAACTTAATTTATTTAGGGATATTGCATTTATTGCACTGGAAAATTTGTTCCATCCATCTGTTGAAGACTGGATTCAATGCAACAAATGTGAAGAATGATGTGAAAGCTGTGCTAAGAGAAAAAGACCATTTACTTGTAATTTGTGAGTTAAGTAAACTATTTTTATTTTATGTAACAAGTTTATTTCAGAGTTTGTTTAGAAGAATTCAAAGAATTCAAAGATTCCAAAGTATTTATTTATTTTTATGTTTTTTTTACATATAAACTGATGATCCGTTTTGCCCCTTAATTTTAGGGTGAATCGGATAATTGTTTATTTTTTATTTTTGCGTTATGCAATAAAAATATTATGTTTATATATTATTTTATTATATAAAATTGAAGCCAAAGGTAGAAATCAACACAAATTTATAATAAAACTTAATAACAGAATTAGTTTATTATTATCTTTTTACTTATTATTATGAAAAAAAATGATCCGATTCATCCTGGTTTAACCTAAATCAATATATGTTTAATAAAAATAAATTTTTATTATTCGTCTTTCATTTTCTAGATATTCATTTGAAATTTATAAATTCAGTCCGTTTTATTGTACAAAAGACCAGTTTGTCATTGTAGCTATCGCATCTGATACATTTTAGTTTTGCTCTTTACTCGAGAAAAATGCATCTCGTCCGCGCGCGAGGTTATATTTTTCCTCTTCCTTCGCATTATTCGTCTGAAGTATCACAGATCTACGTGCACAGATGCTTCCCCATCCTATGTGTCTCGAATTTTCGTCGGAAAATGTAGCCGGGTTTTCTCTTTACACGGCACGTGGTTCAAAACGACGATATTGAGGAAAAGACCGAGGTGCAAGTTCACTTGTAAAAATCGTGAGAATCTTAATTGGGACAATCTATTTTTCACACGATTCTGCTTCATTATCAAGATGAACATCGATTCTCCTACGGGTCTTCGAAAGGATCAATCCTTAAGCACGATTTAACAGGATATATCATTTTATGGGATACCTCGAACTGTAATACGACGTGGCGTCTGTAGCCATTGTTGTGTGAATCCCTCGTTTTCCGAAATCAATTTACACCCTGATGGAGATTCACAAAGCTATCGATTTGTCTGACAGCTGTCTGAAAGACGTGAAAAGGACATTAAGACTAATCATTAAATATCGTATATCATCCTTGTGAAACAAGTTTGAAAGTTTTTCGTATATTATCGAACTTATATTAATAAATTTAAAACGGATTTGATTCAATCGATTTTAATATGAGAAAAATTAAATACTTTTTATGTCAGAAACCTCCAATTATATTTAAAATTATAAGACTAATTTTTAAAAATAATTTGTATTAAATACATATTTATAATGTAATTATTTTACTTAAGAATATTATTGTATGACATTGATATGAATTATTGAGCTGTATATACCTTTTACTTTTAATCTTCTGCTTGAAATCTAGAAAACAATTAATGATTGCAGCGACACGCTGTACAACCATTTGTTTAAGATCAAAAAGGTTTCTATTCTTGTTAGTTCAGATCAAATGCCACTGCACATTTCGGTTTCGAGTACTATACATATAGTATATTACACCACCACGTTTGACAATTTGTATATGCCCGCCTGTGCTTTTCTATCTCAGTTTAAACGCGAAATCGCAATTTCCTGCGGCAAAAACCTCCAATGATTCTCGATGAAAGTTCACGTGAGAATGTATTTGCCATGATGAAAGCTTTTTTCGAAGTGCGTTCGTGAAAATAGCGCTTCTCGCGTCAGCTGCAAAGTGATATGATACCGGGAGGTATGTGATATATTATACACCGAATGCCCCAGATTCTTTTCCTTTTAATGGCAGATGCTTGAGAAAGTAAGAAGGATAAGAAATGGTTATTTCAGTATAAAGAAATGGACTTTTAGTTTACACTTTTGATAAATTAAAAATATAATAAGTAATAAAATATTTATAATAATTACAAAAAATATAATAATAGTTATTTATAATAGTAATAATAATAATAATTACCAAGCAGACATGTAAATATATTAATTAAAACTGAATATCAACTTAATAAACAAGATTATATAAAATCACTAAAAATTTTTAGTTAATAAAACATTTAATACTGAAAATGACGAAATTATAAAAACGAATAAACTGTGTGCTATCATATTTTCATCAAAAAAAAAAAATTTCGCATTTGTCAAAGAATACGTTTTCAAAGAAAGCGATTAAAATTGCAATTACTGCATATGAAAGATAGAAATTACTGCGTGGATAAATCGTTCATTTCCGTTTTTTGCGTTTTTGAGAGATTTTCGAATGATGTTAGAGTTACTATTAGCATGAAAATCGTCAGCCTAAAACGGCACGCTCGTCGATGCACCGTGCATCGTCCTCATTTTCTGCACTAGAAACGATAAAAAAAAAACCTAGCATATTGCATACGGGAAATAATCAACAAATCGAAATGAGTCGAAGTAGAGGGAGAGGAGCGTCAACGGCAAAATGAAAAATTGCTTGTACCGAGGCAGTCTGTTGAGGTCTCCATTATCAGGAAAGGTGCAGGCACCGATATTTCATGGAATTAACCGGCGGCAGCCAGATACAGCGACTCCGACTCTGCTGAAAAATAGCCTTACCCTTACCATTTCCGCCGGAAAACGTCTTGACGTACAATATAACCGAGAAAATTCTATCAAGAACCATCGAACGGAATTCCGGTGCTGTGTAATGAGCCTAGATAAGCTCGGAAATTAATCGTAAATTTCCACACTCTTGTGTGTGATCGTAAAAAGATATCCTTTTCATTTCTCTCTTCTCTCTTATATTCGCTTATCTGATATTAAAAAGAATCAATGAATATAGTTACAGTATTCTAGTTAAATAAAGAATAGCGTATCTTCCAACCACCATGATGCATATATTCACGCAACGTTGAGTCACTGCAGCTATGAAGATGATCAGTGGTCTCGGAAACTTGCATCAATGCTGCCAAACCTAAATCCAACCTCGCGATATTTATCATCCCTCATCCTCCCTGATACATCGACTAGCAGTTTCTGGCCGACGTTGTCGGTTCCCGTTCGAATACTTTATTCGCTTCTATCCGTTCTACTTCGGACCGTCGAGATTTTCCACAAGCTGTGAGTGGAATAGTGGCGCGAGACCACCGATCATAAATCATCTCTCAATAGAAAACTCTCGCGTTTGTCGTTCTCTCCGACCAGTCGCGGCAATTTATTTAGCCGGATACTTCGCTGTCCTATAACAGCGCAGCAGCATGATAGGATTAACCGCACATGTTCGTCCATTCAGAAGTTCGCACACGCAGTGACAATTGGTCCCATCCCGTTCTCTAGATCGCTGCTGTCAACTTCCCCCTTATTCCCTCTACTCTTTCCGAGATTAAAAGAGAATGGAACTATTGCTCAAGGAGTAATCTGCTCGTATCTCGCATCAGTTTTCATCAACGACTCGAACTTCAATTTCACTTAACCTTTAACTCTCCATAGTTCACCCCCGCGTTTCTCATCACTACCTTCATACGATCCACCAGTTATCGTCAAAGCCCTCCGGATTGATTCACAATATTGTTTCCACGCTGGTGACAACAAAAATTCCTTTCTGTTCACATCTATTACGTTTGTTCTTCTCCTTTCCACTAGAGAATAAGTGAATAAAATAACTAAATTTTGTTCTTTCTTCAAACAAGATTCAAACAAGTCAGCTATAAAATCCAGAAATTGAAAAAGTTTTGAGCAAGATCAGATCTAATTCATTTAAATCATAACGATATTTGCTGCATTTTAGACATAATTTATTCTATATCCTTTAGATAAAATCGCGTTTATATTGCAAATATATCAAAATTAGAATGACAATATTGCAAATCAATAATTGCAATAATGCATCACTATTAAAACAACTTATTATCAGGAAATTAATTGTTATGCAACATTATTGCAACTTGATGGGACTTCATTAATCTCAATCTATTGACTAAAAGCTTCTCGCGTTATATGAAAACTTCCCTTGTCATATAATAATATAAATTACTTCTCAACTTTAATTATAGTATATAGATAGTAAAAATTGATATACTGAACAGTATCTATTAGCCGTTTTAAAAAACGTGTGGTATATCAAACTTTTACAATAAAGAACTTTCTACTATTTTCTTTTCATAATATAGTAAATCTTTTGCCTTTCTCCAAGATTGCGTTACTCCTTTGAAATGTTCAATTCATCTCGGCAATCGTTTTTTCTTTCGCGCGATTTCAAGATCAATTTAGACAATTTAGCAATATGAAACGGAGTTTGAGTCATATCTTCCGTCAAGACGAACAACGGCTATTCTCCTATATACGGAAAATTCGATTTGCTGGAAACGCGTCACGGGACATACTCTCGATAGGGCGAGATTGCTGGCGCGCCAAGGGTATTCCCCGAGGAAATACTCGCGTCGTTATCTCGAAATTCGAGATTGGAAGTTTCGTTCGCGTGGACCGCTCGCGTAAAAGCACCACTCGTCAATCGCGTGAGATAAAGATTGTCGGCTCATTGCGTTATCCTGAAGCTATCGAGTTCTCAAGTTAATAAAACATATTCTATCTGTTTTACCACAAAGAAAATTCTTGACATGTCATTCTTTCAAATATAATATTACATTAAATAAAATATAATGTGATTTTTAATGTAATACGTATTAATGATATATATGTTGTGTAACAAGCATAATTCAAAATATTAAATTTAAAATATTTAATTTCTCGTAGTAAATTGATAAATACAACTTTATTCACAACAAAGAAACGATGAAGATAAGAGAGAAAGAGAGTATAGCATGGGTATTAAATAAAAAAGATCGCTAAATTATATTGTAATTAAGAGCCCTTGTAATCGAAATCACTGCTTATACTAATGACCAGATGTGGTCGGGAATTAGAACGAGGTAGAGAAAAGAGGGGAACGAATGGAGGAAAGAAAATACGAACAGAGAAATTCAATTATACTCCGAATAATATCGCCGCAGAGTCGGAAGTTTAATCGGGATTGCATCTCCGTCCTTTCAAAATTTCTTCTTTCTTAACTTCCTGAACTTAAGTAGGCAATTAACCGACTATGCCATGGGTCAACCTGTGTCATACGAAAATTACCCTTTATTTTTAACCAAATGTTACTGCGTATAGTTCGCGTCTCTGCGAGTCCTTGTTATGGCATTTCTATTTGACACATTAAATTTAAAATTGTATATAAAAATATGTAACTTCCAGTAAACATCAAGTTACATGTAATGTATCTATTATAATTTCCCACTCAATAATGTAACTGTAATATAACTGTAATATAGGATAACTCCGGCAAATATACCATGCTGGGATTAAGGTTCGCAGAAATTAGAAAAAAAAATTTGGAGTGGGAATAATTTTTCCATAACTACTTTGTTACATGCCTTTATGTTATATTAGTGTTATGATTTCAGTTTTTTATTGTTAATATTAATTAAATTATTGTGAGTTGAATCGATCTGCATTAAGTAATGCCATCATAAATTATAATCTACATAAAATAATTACAATATATACTATAGGATGTGCAAAAGAGTGATTATTTCGTGATACATGAGTGTAGAGGAATAGTAAAGCATGTTATATAACAAAATATAAGTACTTTGCTTTTATATGCTTTGTTTAGTTTGTTGTCTTGTATATCCATCTGTTTGAGATATATGGCATTTTTAACGGGCGGGATTTATGCTCAAAGCTATAAAATGAGCAGATTGAATTCAGTGCACTAAATGCAATAAACACATTATATGAAATGTCATAACATTTGTAATATATTGGGTTGTCCGGAAAGTTCATGTCGATATTGAAGGAAAATTGAAACGCAGAAAATTTTAATTTAATAAATGTATATTAAAATTTAAATTTTAGTCGGCACGAACTTTCCAATATATAGAAAGATTGTATTTATTATTTATTACTTCATATACATATTTATCATTCTTATTCCTTAATAAAACTTTATAAACATATTTTATAAATTATTGTGTTATTATATTTTTTATTTATATGCATTATTTGTAAATTTTTCATAACCCTACATACCACTCATCCCTCTATAAGTAGTCATATATCCCATTCTTATGGGATATATGGCAAAAATGCAAGGGTTTCAAAAAGTTTATTTTCTAATATGAAAAATAAATATTTCGGATTTTTAATATTTTTTTCATAGTAATATATAGTATAATGTTTTTACTGATACAATTCGTTTACTTTAAACGATATATAATACAATAGTAAATAAATAGTAAATAACTTAATAAATTAAGTTTTTGATAGATGTGGCGTATACTGGAGATATCCTAACACATTTGTATTTGCTAAATTTGTACATTTACCTTAAGATACATAATAATAAGATTTAAATTATTGAAAATTTTTATGTAGATACATGATTCTCTGAGGGAAAATATTTAAAAATTTGAGAAGATTACAGAAATATAGAAAAATAATAAGAAAGCGTTATATTAAAAATAAAGTTATAGTATTTCATTATGTTTACTATTAGATATCTAGATTTCTTTTTTACTTATTTATTTTTTAATAAAATAAAAAGAAGCTGAATAAGAGAAGACTGACGGCAAATCCATCGTTATATGATTCTTTGTAACCTCACGTTATCTTGCATGTGAGAAAACGTACTAAATGTTACGTGTGAGAGAAATGAATTGTCTGTAGTAGTACTCTCTCTCTTTCTCTCTTTCTCTCTCTCTCTCTCTCTCTCTCTCTCTCTTTCTCTCTCTCTCTCTCTCTTTATTTATCTGGCTATCGTTGAGATATATTGGTGTACCTCTTACTAAGAGAGAAAGAGAGATTTCTTCGAAAAGAACCTGGAAGAAATTGTAAACCATCTCAGCTGCATCGTGAACGATGCAGTCATCAATTTTTTCGTATACAAAAGTATGACAAGCATGAAGCATTCCTGTTGCTTATTTATGCATTCGTGAGTTTAATACTACATAAACGTAGCCATTAGTTATGATTAAAAATTTTACAATAAAATAACATAATTTATATTATATAAAATAAACTTTTATATAAAGATAAACTAAATACTTTTTCTTTACAACTTAGGTATTTTAAATACGATCTTTAAAACCCTTATTTAAAACTTTAAATATGATCTTTGCCTCCCTTCGCCTTTGTCTCTCATTATTGCGAATCTAATGATGCAGAATCTTGAAAAGAATGCGTTGGAGAGATTTAGAATCAAGTCTTCTTTTTTAGATACATTGATGATATCGCCATTGCATGGAACTAATTAATAAATGTCTTGATACTTTTTTAATTCACTACATCCCAGATTACAATTTACTTTGGAATATGGAGGAAACGACTAAAATTTTCTAGATGTCAATCTTGAAGGTTAATGGAAAATTAGAATTCAATCTATTTCATAAATCTTTTTCTGAGAGATACCTTAATTTCTTATCTCTCCATTCACTCTCTCAAAAAAAAGATGTTTTGATGAGCATAGTGGATAGAATTTTTCTTTGTCACATCCCAGATCTATAAAGAAAATTTGAGATTTATAATTGAAATTTTTTTGAGCAATGATTATCCCGCCAAGTTCATTTTTGACACTTAAACTCTCGTTTAAGATCATTATTTAAACACAAAACGCTAAAAGCAAATTACACTATACCAATGATGTTGAGGAAGAAAAAACTACATGGTTCCATTTTTTCCTCATCTTTATGGAAAATTTAAGAACATTACTAAAAACATTAATGTGAAATTATCTTGGTTTAGTATGAATAAATTATGGGATTATTAAGACTAAAAAAGACGTTCTTCCTTACTATTCAAAGAAAAATGTCGTATATAAGATTAATTGTAAGAACTGCAACATCTCATATGTAGGGCAGACGGAGAGAAATTAAAAACAAGAATAGCAGAATTGCAATATTAATAAATGAACTGGTAACCTGTCTGTCATCATCAAACGCAGATTAAAATTTAAACATGAATTTGAATGAAAGAACATTGAGATCTTGGACAATGAAAGGTACTACAGAAAAAGACTCATTTCTGAGATGCTTCATATTAATCTTAAGCTAATAGTTTAAATTTAAAATCGGACACTGAATTTTTACACCATGCCTATACGAACATCCTTGACAAAATTATGACTTAATTACATTCAACTTCATTTTTTTTACTTCCCACAGAAATTTAGTTAAAGACATTGACTTAAACAGATTTAACAGATTTAACATTATTTTAACTATTTACGTAGGTATTTTAATTTATGACATTCAGTGGCTCTACAAAAGGCAATGTGTATATTTCTTGACACATTTCTCATCTTTAGTATTTATATCTGAAAGATTATTTCAATTCTATACTCACGAGATAGTTCTCTCTATCTAATTTTTATTTTTTTATCATTATTTAATGAAGTTATATTGATATCGTCAGTTTTCACTAAGCAGTTAATTGGCAATGATGTTTTTCAAAATTTAGAATTGAAGAGGCTCTTCTGGCTGCTCTCTTGGATCGTTAAGATGCGAATAATGGTCACATCCATTGTTTGACATCGCTGATGATGATTCGAATAAAGCCAAAACGACCGATATTGATTTTGCGAAATTTCTTGCAAAATTAATGTAAGATCTTTTTTAAAATATATTTTTGTCAATTACACGCATTTAATAACTGTGCCTATTTCTAGCTGTCAATCGCCCGTCAATTTATTGTTATATTTATTAAATACCTCGAAATCTCAATTCGAATTTATATTAAATTTATATTATTAAATTTATATTATTAAATTTATATTATTAAATTTCTATTATTTAAATACGATCTAATTATCAAGATAATTAGTACTTCAGAGACAGTACAGTAAATTTAGGTAAAAATTTTTATGTAAGAAAATCGGTGAAAAAATGATAAAAAAAATTATACACAATTATTTTTTAAATATTGTAGATTAAGCCAGTCTAATTTTACGTTCTTCAACCGTACACATTACAAATTTGAAATAGTAAGTTTTTATTATTTATTAAGATATTTTATTAAGATATTTGTTATATAATAATATCTTTTAATCAGAATTTTATCATCGTACGAAGAAAAATCTTTTGAAAAGAAGATTTAAAGTTGGATAAAACATATAGAATTATGTGACGGATGTTCATGCGATAAACTTTTGAAAACGAGAACTTGCTAAAATGTGCGAAATCCGACGCTTAGATTTAAAAACGGTGGAATCATACTCGGTCTAAGAAATGGAGGACTAAGAGGGTGAATAAAAAAGAAAAGACAAGACAAGCTCTTTGAGTACCTCGTTACTCAGCTTCCATTTCAACCGAGGTTATGCATTGAAAAAGCGTCTGAGAAGTCGAGATAAAAAAAAGAAAGAAAAAACTGATTTAGTAGATTTGTGCTCAAAATTTAACTACTTAAAAGAATCGATACGATAATATCTCAATCTTAAATTCATATATATGATAATTCAGCCATATGATATCAGCATAATAAATTCTTATGTTCTCTTTAAGTTAAATATTAAATCAGTAGTACTAGTCAACATTGGCGAACAACGCCAATGCTTGTCTACTGTCACTCCGCCGTTTAATCAGCTTTAAGAATTTACTTTTTATAAAAGCAAATGCAGAACAATGTAAGTTTGATACACTGAAAAAAAATTTACGAAATTTTAATAAATATTTGTTTAGATAGTACCAATGGGACCATTTGCTTACAGAAAATAAATATTTATTTGATTTAAAAAAATGATATTTAAATTTAATTGAACAAATATTTATTTACTAAATAAATAGTTCCATTGGTACTATCTAAACTATTTTATATTTATATATAAATATTTAATCGAATTTCATGAATTTTTTCAGTGTATGGTAATATGTAAAACCATTTAAGACATATAATAATTTCAATGAATATACCGCAATAAAATTTAAATAATGTATCACTTTTATATTATTATTATTTTATAAATTTTCAGTGCAAAAAAGTTAGAAATATATATATGTTCTAAAGTTATTAAAATAAAGCAATCAAAGCTGATATTGCCTAACTTCGTTGGCTCTCAAAATACTGAACTAACTGTACACTATTGCCGTAGCAATACTAGCGCATACTTGTTTGCTAGCAACAGCGTTCATCGCGAAATAGTGTTACGCTCCTGTGGTCAAAGTTAACTGACACAATGCTGACAGGCCAGCATGACTGGCATGACTGGCGAAGATATTCGAGTATACTCGTAAATTCCTCAATATTTGAACGAGGGCATGTCGGAGGAAACGTACGCGTTTGCTCGGAACTACGTTTACAGACTTTGATCCATTGATCCAGTCATATATCGTGCCTACATCATGTACATCAATATTCGTGCCTACGAATATTGAAAAATGTTTTTATTCTCAAGTTTCTCTGATTCAAGTGAATCATGTAGATCTCATTTCTAATACAATAGACTGTCCGAATAAAATGGCGAAATGCATTATGTATATAATACATACATATAATCGAGTTGCGTTTAATAATGCGTTCCCCAGCGAAAAAATTTCATTTTCCCAGAAACATTCCTTTGGCGCATTCCGCGCTTTTTAATCCGAAATTACGATGATCTCTGAATTCTTGTCGCTTCCGACTCCAATTAGAATTAATCCGTGCGAATTCATATTCAATGTAGAAATCAAACGATTATCTTGGCAATTCTTTCTCGGAGAAGCAAACCAGAAATAAAATGTTCGAAAGGCTGATGTAGATCGGGAGTCGAATATTTGTTCTGTCAATATACTGTGAGTATTTACTTTGATGTTGCGGTTCGTTACAGAACTGCTTTAAGTTGACTGTTAAAACATGAAAAAAAGAATCAGACAGATATTGATTACAAAAAATCAATTATAAGTTCTTCGAGGAAAATCGTTATGTGACTTTTGATATATCCAGTGTATTCAGCGTTTTTAACCTTAAATTCCTCTTTCTGGGAAAATGGGATATAAGAAGGTTTACGAGCGTTGAAAGTCAATGCAAGCTTTCAGAGAATACTTTTTCGTCTTTTTGTTTCTTTCTCTTACTACGAATGAGAAAGGACATCGACTTGAAATCCTTAAAAATCGGAGAAAAGAAAATGTGTAGCTGTGTGTAAGAACAATATCGATATATATATATATATATAGAGAGAGAGCAACAGCATCCGTTACTTAACTTGTCCAATATGATGACATTCTGAAATAGTAGGTCATTAAATTAAAGGTTGTCATTAAATTAAATTTCTTCGAAATTGACATAATTTTTTGTAATAGCAAAAAATTTTCACAGTTCGTCATTAAAGCATTAAGTACCCATTAAGAAAAGTTAGTTTATTATAATTGTTCTCAATTTTATTAAAAAAATAATAACTTATGATTATTTATTATATTTTTTCGGAGGATATTACAAAGTAAAATATTAAATTATTTTTTATCCTTTCTTTTAGATTACATAAATCTGAAGGAATGTTAACACAATCGAAATGAAATTATACTTTACTGGGAATAAAGTCATCAATGGGCGGTAACGAAGCAAAATTCAAACAAAGCGAGAATCAAGCGAAAATTCCACATATCACATGGTCGATTATTTCCTTCGGTTCCAGCTACTGTTTCCTCGGGTACTATAAATTTTCGGCAGATGCTCGACTAGGCGCGCTGATATAAAATTTGTCAAGGAAGATTCTAACTCTTCGAAACTTCTCTTCTACCAAAGTCGCATGAGGACTTCCGAAAGTGCATGTGACGGAAAGATGGTCTTGTGAAACTTCTAAGAAGAGCCACGGTTGACGCATGAAATTGACAAGGTTCGCGATGCAAAAAATTCAGTTTAATTTTTCTTAAAATAAATTATTTCAGTAAAAATGTATCGATAAAATTTTCATCTCTTACTTTTAAATCAGTTGTAATTATAATTACATATCAATAGGTAAACAATGACAAATTAAAAATGTAACAAAAATATACAAATTTTTGAAGTAAATTTGATTAATATTATTTACAAATAAATGCAATTTTTCTAAAAGCAAAGAAACTAATTAATGTAAATTTTAAGAAGAAATTTTTCTGTTATTGATGAAAAAAATAATTTTATAATGCTACAGAAATGTATAATAAATATTATTTTAGCAGGTTTTCTTTCCTTGTTTTTGCGTATCATACATACATTTTAAAGAAATAGATAAAATCACTTATTCAGATTTTATTGCATTTCTTTTTGATTTGCGTATACATATATAACCTTCTTAAAATACAGACGCTTTAGATCTACTTTACATTTGTACGATTTTTCCTTTTGAATTTTATTGTAAAACGATAGTAGTAAACGCTTGTACTCGATATTTCGCAAGATTTTATATGAAGATTTTATATGATTTCAAATAAAAAATTTATCATCAAACACATATAACACATTGAATTATTGTCGATTTTGAAGGAAAATTGAAACGCAGAAGATTTAAATTTTTAATTTCATTTATTAAATTTAAATCTTTTGCGGCACGAACTTTCCGGACAACCCAATACAAAGTGTTAACAATAAAAAAAGAAAAAATTCATACACTGATATATTTATTGTTATTGCAATACAACTAAATATGAAATAAATGTAAGTAATTTTATATTATAAATAATATATATAATTATAATCTAAATAAAAAAAAATATTTTTCATTTGAATTTGAAATAACTATCAAACTTCTATCAATCTCATACAATAGTCAAACAAAATTTTTACTTTTATATTGGAAATGTTTAATGAAGACAAATTGCTATTAGAGAGGAAAACAATTTTACTGCGTAATAAATAGAAAAAAATAGGAGCCATAAATTTTCTGGTGTACAGAAAATTCTGGGACATGTCATTAGATTTGGAAGAATTAAGGAAAGACATTTGTCGCGCCTAAAAGTAATTTTTTCGTCTGTTACAAAATGTACTCGGCCAAAGGATGGTTGCTATTTCGAACCCTGGGATATCGACCTCCTGTGGTAAGACACCATCCTGCTTATATTCTTTACGACTAGTCTCCCCGCAGTGCTTCTCCATTCTACATGTTTGCCTGGAGTAAGTCCGGCAATAGTCTGGTCAAGTTGAACGTGTCCACGAAGGCCTGCGGGGACCTCATGAATCTAAATCCGACTCTCTGTTCAAGGTGGATGAGTTCGCGAGTTTCATGTCTATAAAAGTTGAGCACGCGTGCGCGATCCGATCCCAGCTTACGAAAGACGACGACAGAATTTTTATTACGATCTACCCACTACATTTTCATGTATTGTGCTTTTTAATCTTGTTTTCCAGGCAATTCTGGACAACTAATAAAAATGCGAAAAAGGATTTAATATCATATTTAACGGATATTTGTAATGAAGAAAATAGCGAATTATCCCAGTGAACACGCTGTGCATAATTTCGAAACATTTACATAACATAATATACGTAAATGTTACAGAATAGCAAACAATGAACCAAAGACGTAGCAGGTACATCATTGACATAAAAAAGCTATAACTGTTATGGTGTCACTATTTCGTTGAATATAATTATGGGATTTACATAATTTGAATAACATAAATTTTTATTTTCTGAAAACTTCATAAATGTAACTATGATAATATTACGTTATTTATGTGTAAATATTACGTTCCTCTCTTTTTCCGACTTTGTTGCGCAAAATATAATCAAAATATAATACTGACTAAATCATGATCTGAAAATGACTGTTACAGAATAGTGAAACATCGTTTCGTAATGACTATGTAAACAGAACGGTAATCACTAGAATAATTAAAGAAATATTTGATCAAAATATCTTAGGTATTCTTTTTTTAGTAACTCCATACTTCATCTGTTTTGAATAATGAAGAATCAATGTCTTCTTAACAAAATATTGAGAACGATTATTTTTAATCCTAATCTTCCAATGTAATTTAATTTATTGTTTATAATTAATGTTTGTAATTAATCCTAATAAATTTCTAAATTGAAAGAATATTAAGATAATATAATATTGTAAGAAAAATAAAATTTTGTTATCTGTTTAAATCATTTTAATCTATTAATATAATCGTTTTAGTCTATTTTTTTCAAACTGTTCATAATTTATAAGTTATGAACTATTCGATTGTTAAGAAAAAATTAACATTATAAAATTAATATTTATATAATTATATTAAATAATTCCTAATTGGAAAACAATTTAATATACGAAGCAATATTGTCAAACTAAAAATGTTTTATGTTTTCTTTAAATATATTTTGTATTAAAGCTTATTTTACTTTCGTGGTAAAATCAATAAAAATAATAAATAAAAAACAAGTTGCTGAGCAACAAGATTTTTGCAAATAGAAGAGTTTTTGCAATATTGTCATTTCTATTTTTTGACGGAGATTCTTTTCTATCAGGAAAATTTTCTTCAGTTCTGCGAGGATCCTGCTACGATGCGTCGATCGCGAAAACAATGTGCATGTTGTATAAACTAGACAAGAAAATAGCATTATATGCGCAAGCGATCTTAAAAGGTTTTCTCTTAGAACGTTGGTGCAGTTATAGTCTTAAGAAGAAAAACAGATTTAACGTAAGAGAAAACGTGACGCAGAGGCGACAGTCTCAAGATTTTATCATAACTTCAATGCACTGTATGTACTTAAGTTTTTTTCATTAAGCAAAAAGCTGATTATAATTAAGCCATTAGAGACCAGTTATGTATTTAGAACAGACAGAATTTGCTAGCAGATAGTGTAATTATAATCTACGATATTATAAGCAACTTTAATTAAATATTTTGAATAATGAAGATGCATGCTCATTCTAGTTTCAAATGTCTTTGGTATAAGTTAGTACAGCAATATAATTAAAAATCTTAAATTATTTAGTAATGTAATATAATAAATGTGATTTGAGTCTCAAAAAACAAAAATAATATTTTAAAATTGAAATGATTTGAAGTGTCTCATATAGATTTCATAAATGTAATTGTATTCATTAAGCATGCTAAAGAGTGTACTAAAGGGAAGATAAAGCTATTATTGTATTTGGAAACAAACATCGCATAATTATCTTATTAATACAAACAATATCTTTTATTATATACTATATATTTATAATTTATATCATAATAATTAAAAACTTTTGGTTCGTACATGTGACCATACAACCAATGAGAAATAAAATTCTTAATGGTTGAAGCTAGATCTTTAGCTTAAATAATTCGTGAATTTATATTCTTTAATCTTGTTCTTTGTGTCTGAGCGTGGTGACTTTTCTCATGCTTGTGATGTGCATGCTGGTTGTACACAGTTCATATGGAACTTGTAGTTTAACGTCGATTCCGAACGACGAAATTTTTGTTTACAGAAGTATTTTTAGCAAGGACTTTCGGTAAGTTGCTGCTTCCTTCCGAGAGGAAAATGAATGCACGAAAATATTTTACTGAGAATCAAACCTGAGATTTCTAGCATAGCAGACCAATGCATTGTTTATTCTGCCACACTCGCTCTCTATTTATATATTACGTATCGAATTCAAATTATGCGTCAAATTAATTTTTCGGTTTTGAAATGCTATACCGACAGAACATTACTGCAATAGTAATGTCACAAATTAAATTGCCCAATTTAATAATTTGATACTCACGAGCATCTTAGAAAAATCTTAATAATGCTAAAAGACTATGAAATGATATTTTTCACAATAAATTATTTACGGATTTTAATATATTTATCAGCATCATTAAGATCGTTCTAAAATGCCTAGGACTATTAAATAATTAAATTATTAGGCAATTTTTGATATTATATTATTGTAGTTCTGTCGGTATAGCATTTTAAAACTAAAAAATCAATGCGCAATTTGATAGGATTTACATACTATATAAATTCGAATTATTTAAGCACAAAAGATCCAATTTCAACCGTTATGAGCTTTATTTTCTATTGGATATATTACAATTATCAATATTGATTTTAATAATTTTATCAATATTGATTTTATAATTATCAAATAGTGCATTTTGACTTTAGAATTAAAGTGTATTAATCCTATTGTTTTTGATTTGTCATTGTAATGTGACAGTGATGCTATTTGTTCGCATAAATCGATTGTTAATTTTCTAAATCTCATTAGTACGTGCAGAGTAGGAAGGGAGACATGTTATAATTTGTACTAGAAAATAATACCGATCAATTATACAACGCACCAGCATTATTTTAAAGTTCTGGCGCGAGTCCGTACTGGCAATTGAAAATCCATTGATCTCCTTCATTACGTTTCTGACACGTTCGTCGAGTGGTCGATAATTGCATCGTGTAACTGCAGTCTCTACGAAGCATTATCGCTATGGGGCAATATTGGTTTCCATTACGAATATATATTCCGTTATAGTGCAATCCATGGGAAAAACGGGGAAGAGCATTTCGATTATGAAAAGATTGTTATATCTCTTTTAATCGCAATTTACTATCATACCATTGTTTTATTTCAATTTCCATCGTTATTAATAATCGTGCATTTGACGTACAATGTTTTATATGTATACTAAAAGGCGTTTTTTATTCCTTCTTGAAATGAATTACATTTCAAACTCTGTGTGTTATGTTTGAGATTTTTATTAAACACGGATGAATAAAAAAATTAATTTAATTAATTATACGCTTGCTGAAATAATATGATTAAAAAAGTAAAATTACTTTTTACATTGTTATCTTAATATATAATAATACAAAATCAAAACACAAGATCAATGTACTTGGATCAGTTTAATGCAACGAAACACCATCATTTCGATTCCAATGTGGAAATCATTTGCATTGTAATTAAACGAATCTATACCACAGCATCAGTGAATATAAACAGTATCGAGAGAATCATATACTAGTTTAAAAAACTTCCAAATTAAATTCCATGATGAGATCTGGAAAATGTTAAATCTTGTCATAAATTGGTTGCATTTCATTTATATTTTTAAGTAAAACAATTTGCATTATCTTTTTATCGAAGATATTAAAACATCAACAAAATATCATATCAATGACACATAATCTCGCTTAACACTTTACGTACAAATAAAAGATTTTTCATACCGATAATTAACGATATAAATAAATTAAGTTAAAATTCACACCATAAATTACAAATTAGTTATCTGGAATTATTTTTTTTTAAATATACAGTTACACGTATTTAACTTAAACATTTTGTAATGATAGAAAAATACAATATTTACCTACTTACGTTTTGATTGATGAGAAATTAAACGCTAAATTATAATTTAGGCTGATAAATAAAATTTTATAAAAAGTTAAAAAATTTGATTCAATTTAAACTTTAATTTAATTGGAATTGGAAAGTCAAGCATAAATTTAATATTAATATGAACCAAACCTTACTCATTATCTATACTTTCAGAAAATTGAATATTGAATTGGTAAGTTCTTCATTATTTTCAAATCAAATGGCTTGTTCCAAATTACGCGATGCACGCGGATAAACGTAAATTTGTATAGATTTTAGATAATTATACCCCCTATCATGGGAAATGTGTGGTACAAAGTATTTAATCACTTGCCACTATGATAAATAAATAAACGCGCTGCTTGTTTAACTGTTGCAGTACGCGGAAGATTCCTATAGTAAGGATTAACAATGAATATTCCTCCCTAAATCAATATGGTTGAGTTGTTCCATCTTTCAGTAAATTTCAATTGACTGTTTTATTTTCTTACTCTCTTATATTCTTATTCTTTTACTCTTTTGTTTATCCAGTAGATAAATTATCACATAGAGTAACTCTGGCAAATACGCCTTCTGAAATTTACGTCGAAGAAATCAGAAAAAAATAGAAGAAATGGGGATAATTTTCTCATAACTACTCTGTTACATGCCTTTATGTTATATTAGTATTGCATTATGATTTCAGTTTCGTACCATTAATATTAATTAAATTATTGTGAGTTGAATCGATCTGTGTTAATGCCATCATATATTATAATCTACATAAAATAATTACTATAAGATGGGCAAAAGACTTAGTGATTATTTCGTGATACGATAAGTGTGTTGTATAACAAAATACAAGTACTTTGCTCTTATATGCTTTGTTTAGTTTGTTGTCTAGTATATTCATCTGTTTGGGACTTTTAACGGCACTTTTAACGGGCGGGATTTATGCCCAAGCATACAAAGTGCGCAGATTGAATTCAGTAAAATGCAATAAACGCATTATATGAAATATGTATCTCATGTCATAACACTTGTATATAGGAAGATTGTAATTATTATTTATTACTTCATATACATATTTACCATTTTATTCTTAATAAAACTTTATAAACACATTTTATAAGTTATTGTGTCACTATATTTCTTATTTACATATATGCATTATTTGTAAATTTTTCATAACCCGTACATATTCATTTCTCCCTATAAGTAGCCATACATCCCATCCCTATGGGATATATGGCAAAAATGCAAGGATTTCAAAAAGATTATTTTTTAATATAAAAAATAAATATTTCGGATTTTTAATATTTTTTTCATAGTAGTAGACAATACAAAGTTCTTACTGATATAATTCGTTTACTTTAAACTTTAGTAAATAATATTTAATAAATTAATTTTTTGATAGGTGCGACGTATATACCGGAGTTGCTCTAGTTTATTCGAATATAGAATAACCGATCTCAAATGCTACAATATTGTATACAATTATTATAATTAAGTAATCAGTTTTATAAATAATTACATTTAGTATAATAAAAACAGAAACGAAGAAAGAGAAAAAAATCGAATAGAAAAAAGAAGTATTTCTAATCGACTAATCGCTAAAAGTTGAAATACTATTATCTTTTATTTATTCATGTTTTGTCTTTTAAGATAGTTTATTTTATCATGAAGAATTTAAAGAATTTAAAGATAATGAATAATAAATATTTAATTACATAATCTACGCTATTATCATAAGTAAACTTTTATATAAAAGAAATATAATGTATATAAAATTAAATTATGAATTATAAATACAAATTTTTAATTATATAGTATATATAATAACAATTTGTAAATATGAGAGTTTTCCAATAATACGGCAAGTGGAAAATGATGTTAGTAGGGTAATGATGCGTTCAATCCACTTACCGCCGTGTTGACTGACGACGAGATTAATTCTCGGAGAAGCGTTCATATCGATCGCTTAAGAACTTAATAGGCTAGTTTAAGATTGCCATTGCCTTGGCTTAAGCTATAATCCTCTACGGTCATTATAACACTCAGACAATTCCTTAATTTACGTGCTAATATTACTCTCTGTAATATTACTCTCTGTAATTAAAAAATTACCATTTAAAAAATAATTTTTATTCTATCGGTATATATATATATATATATATATATATATATATATATATATATTTCAAAATTTAATTAAAATTATATATATTTTTCTGGAACATACCTATTACTTTAATGAAAAAGTTAGAAATTGATAATATCAATTTTAACACGTATTATTCTCTTTTTTATTTTTTGTTAAAGTATTATTTAAAAGTTTAATTGTTTAATTTCTATAGATGTTCGTATAATCTCCAATTTTTACTAAAATTCTTAAAAAAAGATTCTTAAAAAAACAAACAATTTTATGTAAAGAAAATCTTAACAAAAACCACTTTTGTGTAATTCCAAGATAAATGATAGAAAATTAAATAAAGTATTAGGTATACAACTTTGCTTCCGCCGTTCTTTTTCCGAAATTCGAAGCTTTATTGTAAAAAACTGATTATACATTTATGATTCAAAGTATTGTCCATCGCTGGCCACTACTTTCTCCCATCTTTCGGGTAGCGTACGAATCCCGCGTCGAAA
>Ga0157364_1001445_pt1 | contig 20208 bp, 11 predicted proteins | sample AttsexASBM2_FD_111476 | JGI IMG/M metagenome (GOLD analysis project Ga0157364, IMG submission 111476) | Fungus gardens microbial communities from leaf cutter ant in Ribeirão Preto, State of São Paulo, Brazil - Atta sexdens ASBM2 | ecosystem: Host-associated > Fungi > Mycelium > Unclassified ...
AAAAGTTTAAAGACATCTACTCTAAAGTGGCTACATCGGGTGTGATCTTATGACTATAAAATCTAGATTAGATCTCTTAAATACACAGCCATTTCTCAATATTTATCAACATGTGATCGAAAAAGCGAACGATTAATGTAGCATACTGGAACAAGATGACTTTTGCAAGCTTTTACAGTTGATTATCATCCACAAGAAATAAGAATTAAATCTCACATACCTCATACACACATACGCGCACATATTTAAAAAAAAAAAAAACAACTAATTTTAAATATTTATTAGGAAATCGCGCACTTTCGGATATCGTAATGTTTAAAGCAAATAAAACTTAAAAACTTTTTTTAATTGCCTGTTTTTTTACGACTGATAACTGGCGAGAAAATGAAAAAAGGTTTTTAAGTGTTGTTTGCTAAATATTACGATATCCGTAAGTGTACAATTTCCTAATAAATATTTAAAGTTTAAATCCGCAATTTAGATTCATTCATAGAATCATTTATAAAGCATAATGTGAAGAATTTTTAAACATTCCTCTGAAAAATAATATCGCGCTGTAAAAACGTGCTGCATTACAATTTTATCTTTGATACAAATGAGTATTATACTACAGAATATAGGCATCGATAAAGCGATATGTAGGCATACATGATGTTGAATCAACATTTTTGTCCAATGACATTTTCGTGTATTCAATGATACGCAATTATTATATCTTTTACCGAAAATCAGCTAAATGTATATTGCAAAACGTATTATAATTTACTCGTTTAAAAAATTCCTCTCGTACAGAATACGTTACTGTGCTCTTCTATATAATTACTATGGCGTTATTTATCACGAGATTTACGCGTCCGAAGTTACTACGGTAGATAATAATTTTAGTACAAATTAATATATTCGGGCATCGCGCCGCAAGTATTCGCCGGCCTTAAAGATAAAAAAGATTAAATAAACGCTTTAGCTTAAAGTGTCTCCATGAGAGATAGAGGGAGATCCTTTTTATAAATATTACTACGTCATTAAACTACGTAATATACAGTTCCAGCCCTGCTCCAGCTGTTGGTAAAGAGCTTTGTGCTATTTATAATCATGTGCAACTGCTTCATTTGCATCACCTATCTTTCTTGGCGCGAATAATGCGATTCTCTGTAACATCCACTTGTTGTGTACTGAAAATCAATATTTTTTCCCCTATCGTTTCGCTAGACTCGTAACAAATCAAATGCCTGATCGCCTAATTGCGGCAATTTCGCCATAATTTTTACACCGCTTAGACGATAAATCAATAGCATTGACGTAATGCACTGACGTTGTTGAAACAATAGCTCGCAAGATTTCAGGGAACATGTGTTATAGAGAATCTCATTAATAAGTACTATACGTATATCTCTTACAATAATTGATAATCATATAAATTATGCTTGAGTAGATATTTAGTAACGTTTCTGCGACGTACCTATGTAGGTTTCGTTTACTAAGCAGGAGCTGGTGAATGTATCGAATCGTCCCATAAGAATCGAAAACACAAAGCGATTTGCATAGAATAACCTGTACAATAAAGGTAGCGGATAGTATGGTAGTGGATGGTGGATGTATTGTCTGTTCACTACGCATCAGCCAGGCAACTGAACGCTTTTTATATGTACACCGGAGACTCTTGGCCGGTCAACAGCCTAAACATCGATGTGGGCATTGTTTTCATCAAAATCTAGAAAAAAAATCCTTTTATTCTTATACATTTAATTATAATTTCTAATATTGTTCTTTCAAATAAAAAACACACATTAAAAGCCTTATTTCAGTTTTACGCGCTTACATACCTCTCCCACTGACGTAGCCAGAAGATTAACAATCTTTTCGTGCGGTACAGCAACAACACTCTGATTATTGATTTCAATTATCCTATGGCCTACTCGTACTCCGCCCCGCTCGGCGATACCACCTCTCAATAGACTACATATCACTCCGTTCTGTACACTAAATCCTAACTGATATTTCGTATCGGGTCTCTTGATTTTCACTTCGACTACAGGTGCACACGGCACGACAGTTAGCTTGACGACCGTTTGATTCTTTGAGTTTTTTATGTAAGTCTGACACGTGGACAAAGGCAAGCCAACTAACGATACGCCGTTAATCGCTATTATCTGATCGCCGATGTTAAGTTGACCGCAACGTGCGGCGGCACCGGCCGGTGCCAAATTTGCTATGACTACGGTTGGCAGCATCGAGCCCCATCCGGACTCAACGATCACAACACCGAGGATCTCTCCTTTTGCTTTCGGTACCACTACCTGCAAAGCAGAGATATTCTTTACTCTATTACAATTATGAAATTTTCTTTAAGTCGATCGCGATAATTAACATTTTACATCTCTTGGAAGTTGGGAAAATTAATTCAATTTGGAGAATTCATGAGAAACTGATACTTCCAACAAGTTCGCGGCTAATCGACAAGAAAGTATCTTTCTTATACAGCTTCTCTGCCGCTATGTACTGTAGACATTATTAGTTATTCTTTTCGAATTGAAATGGAAAGGATAATACAATCATATTTCAAAGATTACCTCTTTCTGCATCTCTTTCTTTGCGAACATCTGCAGCTCGTCGCCGAATATCTCCTGCGAATTGAGCACCTCTTGGTAATCCATTTCCTTAACAAAGCTATGATCCTCTATCCCATTTGCTTTTAGGAACTCCATGTAAGCTACTTGGAATGCTTGTCCAATACTTTGTGCTATAAATTGAGCCTCCTCACTTTCAAAAACGTGACATATCATCTTTGGAGTTCGATTGATTTTTGGTACTTCTTCCATTTCGTGCGGCACAAAACGTCGCCGTGCCATTAGCACTACTAGATCACCGATATCCGCTATGTATGAAATCGTACGTAACGCATGATCCATCATGATCTCCTTCAGATCGGTGTTAAGAACCATGATCTTCTCCGTTGAGATAAACAGATCTACCTCCGTGCTTGGCTGAGTATCACCGTCTGGTGCCTGAATAAATACAACACACATATATATTCTTTTTAGAAAACTATTACATTATTACGGATTTCTGCATTTTATATATATGTATTTCACAGAATATACGTACCAGCGCCTATCATAAGGAAGCAGCATGTATGACAAAGTAGAGATAAACAAGTAATTAGTTATAAATATATACGTATAATATTAGTGTTTTAAACAACACAATACAACGCTTAACTGCTAGTAAAATAACGCTAGTAAAACAACGTAAATAATGCAAGATAATGTAAACTGTATAAAGTTGAGCATAATCATTAACGGCGCTATCACAAACCTGAGAGTTTGAGAGTTAAAAGTCGCCTAACTTTGACGCAACATTTAACTTGCAAGAGAGACTCGTCACTATGATTTATGAAGAATGTGCATTATACGTAGGTAATATGAGTTTTGTAACTGAAAAGTGCATTATGGGAAATTGCTGTGGGTTTTTGTAGCTAAATAAAATAAAATTCGTAAAAGGGTTCAAGTTGTAAGATGAAATGGTCGTAAGAAGATTTGACCCTTATAGGTATTATATAAAATCAATAGAGGGATGAAACGGTCGAACGACTGCTCTTGTAAGAGTCAAAGGGCAGTCGATCGGATTTAAGCGAAGAGGGTTCACTGGGATGAAGGGCAATGAGGGCGGACCTTTATTTTTGTCACAGCCTCCTCCACCATGTGGTTCTTAAGGCGCTTACGCCGTTTACGTCCCCCTTCCTCTTCCACCTCCACCGACCCAAGAAACTGTAGTCTGAAAACGGTTGTGGGCCCCAAGCAGCCACTGATCGGGGCCAGTTTTGGCTGGGCCCCAAGCGCTTGTGACTCGGACTGGCCCCCACCAGAAGCGCTTCCTATAAGTTCTTCGCTCGAGTCGCACTCGTCCTCCTCTAGGCTTCCTTGCGAGGCAATGCTGCAGCGACCATACCCATGCTGCCCCCCATAGTTTAAGAGTGTTGCCTGCATCGGCACTGGCCCATCATCCTTCCGTTATGTACGCGCCAAACAAACAAACAAACAAAGGCTCTGCTAGTCACATTGCCACGCACCACCGACAGAACGAGAGGCAAAAGAGCCAATGTTCATGAGTTCTTGAGTTGCTATATCAACGACTTTTCTCTTATGCACAGTGTCATGCTTGTGTCTTCTATCGTATGCCGGATCGAGTCATTCACACATATAAATGCATTAGTCCGGTAGCATACATTTCTGCACACGATGCGATCTTTATTATGCAATTTTGCTTTCGGACAAGCTCATGGTGTCTGGAAGCTGTGCAACGTGCAAGCGTTATGTTACAAAAATGGTAAATTCAATGGACAAACACACGCGGATTCGTTGCAATTGTAATTCAAGAACGTATTAATAGCGATGCTGCGTCTCTAGGTGTCTAGCAACTCAGAACTCGAAGCGGTAAGGCTCTGTTAATGCGATGAGCATTCAAGTTTTTTTTCAATCAATCAATTTATCTTATTTGATCTTATTTTCATCTTGAAAATGAACAATCAAAGAGAAATACAAGCAGTTGATCACACATAGAATTATTATTTTCCGTAATCATAATTAATTTCGATTTCAAAGTATCTTTTCAAACAAATATAAAGATGCAAGCATAAGTAAAGTTCTTTTGTTAGCGTTATTTAAAAGTATGATGTAAGCACGAGTTTTAATACGATTTTATTAAAAAACTATATCGATATAACGTAATTTAATTATAATATATAAAATTATATTATAATCGCCAAAAAATGTTAACAGACTAGGAACGTCTTTATCCTTAATGTTCTGTCATTATTTACATTGCCTACATTAGAACATAGCTTAACAGTCTTGCAATTAAACAAATTATCATGCATACGCTATTCAAAGAATTAATTAATATTATAATTCCTGTAAATCTTAATATTATCATTTTTTAAACTAGAATATTTTCATAATAGATTTTCACAACGGATATTCCATGAAAATATAATTTCTATCTTGATTCCCGAATAGTATGCAACTAAAATATTCTTGCAGCGACAAAAAAAGAACTGCAATCTACTTAACTATATAAGATCTCATTTCATGCGACAATATATCATAAAATAATATATCATAAAAAAATATTTAGCAATCTATATTTTGAAAAATCAAATTGAATGAACGAATATGTATATAAATAACTAATTACGCTCAATCTTGTAGGATACTGTCAGAATATCGTAGTATCATTGAGCTATCGATTCGATAATCATATTTCTTTAAAGCTTGAAGTTATGATGAATAATATTCTATCTGAAATTTCTTGTAATTTCCCTAAAATTTGTCTCAAACAGAGTCATCTATTACATTGCACCTAGATTGTTTTTCGCGTTCCCAGTTTTCTTCCTTTCTACTGATCAGTTGTATAATAATTTGCTGGATTTTTGTAGATAAATATCTCCCGCGAATATATGGATTTTTTGTGCATAAAGTTGATCAAGAATCTACAGGAAAGCGGACATAGCAAGCGGACAACAGATATATAAATTAAATATTCGCAAAGGAAAAAAACAAAGACTGACAGACATACAGAAATCACATCAAAGTTACACTGAGAAGATGACAGTGTTCGGTGGTCAGGTGGTGGTGGTGTTGGTGATGTGAGGAAGGGGGTCGCTACACTGAAACATTCAGGCCTCTTTGCACAACGGCCAGTTTACAGTTATATTTAGATTAATTATTAGATAGGTAGACAGAATCAGCATTTAGATACTTCTATGAGGGAGAGTCATCTCAAACGACGACAAAAGCCTCTAATAAAAATTAATCAATTATTACAAGATAACAGAGACGAGAGGTCTATCTTATCTAAATGCTGACATTTGATTACTCATGAGCAGAACCTAAGAGTAGGAGGAAAGAATTTACTGTTTTATCAGCTTAATATTGACAGTTTCCTTAAAAGATTGATAAATATCGTAAACTAATTAAAAAAACTAATTAAGAAAGAAACATCGTCGCTTATTATTAATATACCAATAAAAATATGAACTATGTAAACAGAAATATGGTAGGTATCTGTACTATTTACTAAAGAGAGTATTTTGGTGAACTATCTATGATCCTTTGCAATATATTTGTCATATATCCATAGAATTGAGGTACAAACGAGTCTTAAAATACAATTTGAACAGTACTCTTTCCTACAGAAAACTCTCAGGTTTAACTTATTTACTTAAGATTTCAGCATTTTAACCATTTGAGGTAAATTAATGATTTCAAAATAATATATAATACTTATATTATACTTATATTAAAATATTTTATACTTGGTAAAGAGACGCTAATCTGAAAATTCCTTGCAAATATTACAGATTATTTGCAATATTTTACAGAGATTATATTTCGTGACTGCACCAAGAAAAAAATTGCAATTTTGAAAATCCTCAAAAAGTTAAAAACTTTAACAATGAAATATACATTATTGCAGATGAGAATATTGCATTGTTGTTCACTACAATTTAAGTAGCAAATTAAAATAGTATAAAGCATTCAGAGCATGCTGCTAATTTCATTATTATTGTTCATAGTTTAATTCTAATAGTCCCTGAAACGATTTTATATTCTCTAATAGATTTTCTAATTTCGATTTTCGTTTTAATAGAACATTATTAAAAAATCAACAATTGAAACATTTAATCGACGAATGAACTCTAACTATATTTGTTTTGATCTATATAATGTGTTTTCCAAACTTAGTGCTACTGATCTAAATATAACACAACATATCACGTGGATGCATTATCTAGCAAATAAATCGCGATATCTTCATTTAATTAATAATTACTGCTTTTAAGAACAAACATTCTAAGAAAATAATACATGGCTTTCAAATAAATTACATCATATTAATGATTACATTTAATGATTTACTCCATATTTGATTATATTGATTTTTTAATACTTTGCAAAATTCTTTATAAAAAAATCTGTATAAAGTCTTCATATATCGTTCCATTTGTACATGAGATAAGTATTATACATATACATATATATATATATATATATATATATATATATATACACACGTGTATGTATATATATATATACATATATAGAAATTGTGCTTTTATATACACATAGTTGTATATAATCGTATATATACATTTTTCGCAATTGATGTTTGTATAATATCAAGTTCAAGAAAAATATATCTCAATTCTGAGATAAAAATAAAAAGAAATATTTCATATACATATGTACCTTTATTCTGGAAACGGCTTCTTCTGCTTGACACATACGGGTCGACTTCGTCGGTTGACCTTCGCATACTAATTGCGTGGATCCTAAGTATCTCGCGCGAAACAGGACACCTTCAATCAACACTGATGGATCATCCAACAAGTCTGAAAGAGGCACAGACACGTACCATTTAGAATTTTTGAGCCCATGTGTATCATGAAGTAGTGTGCCAAAAGCGGCTAAGCGCTTGGAAGAACATAGAGGTAGTTTAACAGACGACATGATTATAGTATCCAATAATGGATCCTCTTGTTCTATTTTGTTTGAATCTTCAATTAATATCTTCATATTGCATAAAAATATAATTTTATGATTCAATAAAATTATAAAATTTTTATAATCTTGCTATTCTCGCGACTACTTCAACTTTTTTTCATTTCTGTTATTATTAATATAAAAATTATATCGTATTTAATTTATTTTATTTTTTATTAAATTTATTTAATTTACGATACATATAAGTACGACAAACGATGTACACGTTCAAAATGCACAACTACATCACTTTGAAAAATTATGACACTTGTGAAACTCTTCAATACCGCTTATCAATAATTGGTGGTTTTATCGAGGAATACAAATAGAGAAATGTAAATATCAGAACATCTCAAATCTCTGAACGTGATCTATAGGTACACATAATAAATTTAGAGATACATCTTGATAAAACATATCACGCGTATGAAAGCATTGTTACACATAAATAAGATAGAAACATTGGATTATCAAGAAATACTATATAAAAGCGACAAGTAATATTGTATCAAATAATTAATTTTGAATTATAACTATTTCTAATAATTACAGTAATAGTATAACAATATGTACTCTAATTACATAATTACTCTAACTGTGTTATATAATTTTATGTGTGTATGTGGGTGTGTGTACATATATACATAGTTAAAATTCTGTTTATCCGAACATGTCGAAAAACTAGACAATTTCGATAATTGAGCGGTTCGAATAACAAACTCACTAACTGTCCCTAATACTTATTAGTTATTTCGATGATAGGAACTAACGTTCTGAAAACTGAAGTCGTATCTCGTCGTTCTTATTACCCGAACTGATGTGACGCTATAATGTGGATAAGAGTTAGTTACGAGCTCGTATTTGGAATGGAATACTCCATTTTTACAAAATTTGAAATGGAGAATGTAGATAAATTCTATTGTATATGCATGTTCTATTGTATATGTATGTATAGACACATACGCACATATGTATAAATATCTATATGCATGTATATGCATATAAAGAGTACCTACCAACCAATGATTAGAAGCAGATGTCGAATTTATATATCCGAGCAAGCAATAGAAAAAGAAATATTATATTAGCACTATAATAGTAATAAATAAAATGACTAAGAAATACAAAAAATTATATTGATAAAAATGTAACCGTACCTTCTTTGTTTCTGCTCTTTTTCTTTCCTTCCTTATCCTGCAAAATAGAACAGACAATGAATTTTGCATGATAAAACACAGATAAAACTTTGACGAATACGCTCGCAATTAAATCTCGTAAATATGATATATGTAATCTCACTTAAGCTGTAGAATGTGCTAACCATGCAGCAACTGCCATGTAAGAAAGCTAATAAACATTAACATATCCCTATTTACGTCTAGAAATAATTATAGTAATATAGTAATAATAATAATAATAGTAATAGTACAGTAATAGTAGATAAGTATTAAATGCTATGGTAATTTAATAATCCCTTCTTTTTGTGAAGCAACAATTATATTTATAAAGCACAGAAAAAAATGAGTTATTCTTAATTATATATTAATTTTCAAGATACGAATTTAGAGTTTAAATCAGAAAAAACGTCATATAATATATACATATACGTATATAAACAAAGTTTAAACGATTATGTTTATATAACTTTTTTCTTGTTTCAATCTCTAAATTCTTTCCTTGAAGCATATATAATTAAAAATCATCCTATATAAAGCATTTCATTATCATTGCACTATTTGTGGATACGGAATAATCTAATATATATATATATATATATATATATATATATATATATATGTGTGTGTGTGTATATATATGCGATATTTTTATAAATATAACGTTAATAATATTTCTGTTACAAATTAAAATAAGCATAATAAGCGAAAGGAAAACTCTGAAGCAATAAGATAAAAAAAAGTACCTTTTCTTTTTTAGAAAAATCAGCTTAAACATTTTTATTAAATATTTCTTAATTATATAATAAAAACTATTTTATTTTTCTAGTAAAAAAAATATCTTGAAAATCATTTTTATAAAACTTATTGTATAACTATTATAAAGAACGTGTCAATAATTATCAAATATTTATGTTATTATTAGAAAATACATTTGAATTAACAAATAAATTATATATTTAAGCTGATTAGAACATATTTCGTTTAGCAACAGAAGGATAGTACTGTCATGCACCAATGTGTGCTATTTTATTTCGCGCAAGCTCACTAGAAATATAGATATCTATAGTTACTAATAATAAAACAAACTCCGTGGGAGCATTTGAAAGGGCACCTTTTTCACCTTGTTGTTGGATTCCTTGAGGCTCTGAGGGGATGAGGGGGAGTTTTTGACTGGGGTCTTCTGCGGACTCGATGTAGGTTGCGCGGGAGTGGCTACTTCGCACTCGTTAGAAGACGACGATTGTATAACAGACACTACAAGAGGAGGGGAGATCGAGGCAGACGTCGAGGGTATGGGTTCGGAAGGCGCTAGCGTTTCTATCGGGGCGACACTCAAAGATTTAGGAGGGGTTTGTTTTGGAGTAGCGACTTTCGCATTCATTGGTGGTAACATAGTCCTAGTCTTAGGCTTCCTCCACCCCTGCATAACACCAAGACGATATTAGTAGAACACCGATACCATCAAATAGCACAAAATACGGGGAAAATGTAGATTATTCGTATCCTTTTTTTTTCTTGAATTTAAATACATTTAGCACCGTCTCAATATTACCTAGTAGAAAGTTGTGAATAAAGTATGTATGATAATACAAGTATTATAACTTAATTTAGTCTAATTATCCTTATTTAAGAAACAATTACTAAACAATAATTAATAAGAATAATACGACAGAACGGACTGTTAAGCATCGAGTGTATGCTCACCTTATCGTCGTAAAATCCTTGATCGTCCGTTCTTTGTTGTCCGAGCAATCGATCTGTTTCAAGATCAGTATCCGCTTCCTCTTCGTCTGGACATTCTTCAATTTCCACATCAGCTTCGTCACCTATACGACGCGCATCAGATTCTTCGCTATTGCTTTCCATACAGACTCTCCGCCTGCCATCCATTATACTGCATCTTAGTTAGATGCGTTTATACGCAATACAGAGGTATCCCAAAGGGTATCCCAAAGGATATATTCGATGTTGTAAAAGGAGAACTTTCATAGTGATAAATAAAAAAAGTACCAAGGCAAAATAATGGACAAATTTTAACAATTGGAATACCCTTAGCCACATAAAACGAAACGTAAAATACCTTGGTATCCATATCGGACTAACGCTCGGTTCCGGTGGTTCTTCCGATGGTGATTTCACAGGTAGAGCTTTAGTCCTTTGTAGGGCCATTCTAATATCTTTGATGGCTGCTTCCACCTCTCCACAATTTACTTCTAAGGATACACTCTGTCGTCCTTGAGGTGCTGGAGGTGGCGGCGTGCCCAGTGGATCCAATCCATCAAGTTGGAGCTCGTTGGTGTCGTACGAATTTTCCTTCTTCGCGACAAATAGATCAGGAGATGTAGTCTTCAACGTGTGTAAAATATCCTTTGTTACATTTAGACTAATGTCTTTCCCAGAGTCATTCTCATTCGTACCTAACATGTCGTTACGAGTTCTTTGTATGATCTCTTTCTCTATCTCGTTTATTTGTCGTTTCATGAGCATCACAGTAGGATTATTGTTGTCAGTATCACTCGCGTGTCCACTAGACAGGCCGTCTTCTAATACCGGCATACTAGTGTATATTCTCAGGGAATCTGAATTATTCCCCAAATCGCCGACCGATCCGAGAAGGCCACTTGCTGGCATCAATTCATTATCCATCATCATGAGGGATACCTCGCTGTCCAAGTCGCCGCAATTACTGTCACAGTCGGTTGTCTCGGGGCTTAGTGTAAAATTACGCGAGTGTCCCACTTGCAAGCCAACCTCAGTCTCTCCAAGATCTTCACTGCTGCCAGTACCTACTGAGAGGTCCAAAAAGTTGTTTTCATGTTCACCTGTCTAAAGAACACAAAAAGCCAAATGTAAATATTTACTTCTATAATATTGTAATTACTGTTTTAAAATGGAAAAATTTTTCAAGCAGCTACACGGTGTAACTTTAAAAATTGTATCTACAAATATAGATTTATAAATATAGATTTAGAATTTATGTGACTACTGAAAGCAATATAATTTCCAAATTAATAATTAATAATTAATAATTAATACTTTTGAATTGTTAAAACATAATATTTGTGTTAAAAGTATTTTAGTGCATTTAACTTTATAATACATAAATAAATATTTTATATAAACTTAACTAACATAGGGAAACAAAATTAATGGTATATAAAAAAAATTATCAAAATAATTTCTTATTTTGTATATTGTCATATTTACATTTTGCGGAAATTCTGCCCGTTGCTTTTTAGGAGATTCATGTACCATAACCTCTTCTGTTGCAGGTGGACCACTAGCTAATCGTTGACCAACATATGCACTTCCACCTTGCCTTCTTAATTCATAATCAAGATCCTACAATAAATTTTTTAATTACAATTTATAACTTTTAGTTTGTTCATTATCATATGCATATCTTCTTGGATCGAATATCTGCTTGGATTTTTTTAATATCACTACCTTATGAATTTTCTAATTATGAACTTTCATGTATATATATATATATATATATATATATATATATTTATTTATTTGATATACATTTTATAGATCTCATTGAAAAGAACTCATTGAAATATCTCATAAACAAATATTTATGAATTTTTTTATGTTTCAACAAAGACTTACTTGGAAAGGAAAGGATTCTATATTATTTTCCTTTTCTTTCGTCGGCGCAGGACATTTGAAGAATTCTTCTAACACTTTCCGTGTCTCTGAAAATTCATATAAATAATCGAAGGTGCTACCTCCCGGCGAGACAAGACTGCTTATATTATCAGCAGGCAAAGTTGATGGCTTTAAAGAATCTTCTTCTTCCTCTTCGATCTTTGGTGATGGAGATGAAGGATGTATAGGCTGATCTTCAGTGCTAATATTTTCTATTACAGTCTTGTCTACTACGATTTCTGCAGAAGTATCTTCCTTCTTGGAATGTAAGATACATTGACGAAGTATTAGAGACTATTAAGCCATTTGATATAATATTCCAAATGTAAATGATATATATCTTTTTACCTCATTGTGATTTGGTGTTGTTGGTAATACTCTTTGAGGGAAACCAGGCCTCGGTGTCATATACATTGAAGGTGATGCTAATAAGCTAGGAAGCTGTGTATTTTCACGAACTCCATAACGTCTCGGGCTGCCAGAATACTGAGCGATTGGTAATTCACCAATTACTCTCGCAACCTTATGATTACGTTCTGGAGAAGGAGAATCTGCTTCGCAATCACTCGCTGGTGTAACAACCTACAAAAGTTAAAAATTTGTGAAAAGTTCTTTGCAATTAAGAAACGCACGTGTCTGTTATGCATATTACTTTGAAAAATTCTGAAGTATTGCGATGATATGCCGTCGTAGGACTAGGAGTACTTCCAACGCTGGAACTCGGTGGTTCCGGTGCAATACGACCTCTTTGCGAATCGTCTGTCTCCAAGTCTAGATTCGTCGTCGTAACTTGATTCGTATTGCTCGACGCCAAATCAAGTCGCAACCCCTGCCAATTGTCATCGATATCGTCGAATACCACAACTTCGCCGTCGCTGACAATAGCCATACTTCTCGCGGGAGTGTTGTGATTCGATTGATAATCTACGCAACTCTTTGGTAATCCATAGTCCAGATCGGTAATACTTTTTGGTACAGTATATTCTACATTATTGCTATTCAAGATTGAATCGTAATTAATTATGCGATTGCTGCGGTTGCTTTTAGGAGAGTCATAATCGAGAATGGATTTCGTAGCGTTACGTCGCACCGAATGTACCTCGGAAGCAAACACAGTCTCTGTCACTTCTCGATTTGCACGTTGCTTTCTGGTTTCACCGCATCTGAAAAAAGTTATAACAATTTATAGAACACAAGAGAATGTTATAGACAATAAATAACAATAACTTTGTTGACAGATGAAATATAAATTTAATTACCGACTTCGTAACTCCCATATGGTCTGCGAGTTAGGAGACTTATTATTCTTCTTAACAGACAACTTATTATCAGTTTGAATATTATCTTCGTTATTTATGGAATTTGACGCAGTCAGAAATCGCGACTTTCTAGCTGCCACCTTCCCTCGGCTCTGCGAGAATACCTCTCGGCCACCAGCGATTTCTATAATTCTGCAGGACAATAGAAGAACATACTCATGACGATTTATATGACTGCAAAATAGTCCTAAATTATACGTTGATTATTTTCATCTTATCTTACTCGAACTTAATGCTCGTCAAAGTTGTCGATGTTCACATATATAAAATTAATCCGGTAAGGCTCAGGTTCTGTAACTTTTTCCACCAAATTCAATATATTTTCAATAGATATTCAATCGAAAGCAACTTTCGAAATAGATGACTCACAGATACACGAACGAAATATTCTACAGCAGCTGCTCATTTTTATAAAATCATCATTAAACTCGGAGCGTTATAAATCTCGATGTCAGATTCGATGAGATCAATATTTGCACAATGTACTATACTGTATCGATAAGCGACATTCTTTCCGTTGCATCGTCAAATTGTGCACGTGGACGATTACAAGTAGCGAATTCCCGAAACTCGACGTCAGATCAGACAACACTGAACACCTGACTGACCTGACAGGCAGAGAGAGTTAACCCCAAAGTTGACGCGTGGAGTGTTTCGTGTTTTGCATTCCACGATTATATTTAATTCGACGCGTTCAGTCGGACCGATTCCAGCCTCACGCACAATTTATATAAGGAATAATACGGCCCTGTCGGCACCTGGAATGCTTTATTGAAAAATGTTCATCGGGTCCGCTGGTGCGGAGATCACGACAACAAAGTGTTCACGACGAGGAAACGTGTGTAGTATAGACGAAAGAAAACGGGCGCGACTTTTAAGTCCCGTAACTCCCGTGACGCCCATTTGGATGCGCTCCCGTCGCCTTCGAGCAGTTGGAACGACTCGGTCTTATCTCCTCGACGATTTACAGATCAACCAACGTCGGGAAGAATCAATGACGGATCAAAACTGACTGGGTCCCGAGTCACAAACAGACTCTCTCCCGCTGAACATAAACTGAATGTGAATATTTATAAAGAATATATATTTAGGATTTTTTTCAGGGGAGGGGAAGGAGTTTTTATCAATTGTTATCGCAATTTTTGCGCCAATAAATTTTTTTTTGGATATTTTAAAGCTTACATCTCCTTGCTCCTGATTTTAAATGAAAAAAAATATTAGGTTTTGTTAATTATAATTTTTAATCACAAATTTTGGAGGATGCTTTGAATTCCCAAACTCTCTCACCCTGAATATGGCAACATTTTATATCAATGCTACAATTTCCTACATATAATTATTATATATAGATACAGCATGTGTTATATATTACACTTAAAATTATGATATTGATTCTGGTTATATGTTGTTTTAAGTTTCTTCAATCAATTTTATAATATGTCCAAAAAAAATAAATTCTTTTTTTAATAGGATATTAATGAATTTTGTTTAATTTGTAATAAGTATATTTTAAGATTATCACATAAAGAAAATATTCTTTGCTCAAGATAATCGTTACTTAAAAGAAAGAAAGTAAATTGAGTAATCACTTTTCTTAGAAATAGAATGATATTGTTCTGTGTGCAACAATGAAATTTTCAGAACATTTAAAATGAAGATTAGTTGAACTCTATCGCTAAGGCGCATATCGGATATGTTCAACGGGATATGAGCTAAAAGTTTAGATTTAAAAATTCGGATATATCGAGTAATTCCGATCGTATGTTGCGCGCGAGAAGTTTCGCCAATAATGGACAACTTCATGGGATAATTTGAAATTATCGGGTATCCGCGTTTGCCGACTATGCCCGAGCAAATACGGATCGAAATACAGAACGACGGAAATATCGGAAAATAAAAGGTACTCGAACGTCTATCTACATACAGATTATCATCGTCGATAAGCGAGTCGCTTTTCGAGTGCCAATCGATTAGTAATGACAAATCGATACCACGTCGGAAATTCTTTACAACTTGTTTCATTCATAAAGATATTAAAGTTTCTTTATCTAACTATGCGCACCTTTGGAATAATAGTTCCGCTTTAGAAAGATTCTTAACAAAATTCGAAAAGATATATATTAGGTACTATTACACGAAAAGAATTTTATTAAATGATTTAAATAATATTTATCATATTTTCATATTGTATTTTAATATATTTTTTATTAAAGTTTAAGCAAAATCCTTTTAAAATGAGGCCTGCTCAATGACTCAATATTTATCAGAAATGTGATTTTTTTTTTAATACGTTAAAACATGTCTCACTGAACATTGAAAGGGAACATTGAAAGAACATTGAAGTTGAATTCTTTTATAAGAAACTGATGCGACTTCGCTGCAAATCGCGAATAGTCGCGGAATATTATTACTGACGAAGACGTTCCATCGCGAGAAGCCACGCCTGAAAAAAAAAAAGAGAGGAAAAATATTTGCCGAACGCAGATTACATCGTCGCGGGCATATTGACTTGTTTGCTATACATCGAGTAGCCCGCGCGACACATTAACGGCAGACGCGAAGAAGAGCGGCTGATATTTGACTGACATTTCCGCTGGAGTATATCGTCGGTATTAAGCTTGAAATTAACGCCCCATTGAATATACATGGACATGACGCGCGCTGGAATCCTCGCTGCTCTGTGGAAACGTTTGTAGAAACTGTATCGGCTATCGAAACCAGGCGCTCGCGTCCACTGTAGATACACAAAGACCGTATGTCAAATGGACTTTCATCGTGACGACGGACACGTTACATCGCGAGCGAACGCTCGAATTTAATGTCGCGATACGACACGTAACACACTTTTGCGTGTACACAAGTGTTCGCACACGTCGGCTTCCGCCGTCCGTTATCGATTCCTCCGCACGATTTAACCGTTTAACTTGGTAATTCAAACGCCCCACAATTAACTTTAATTTCTATTTTAACACGTTTCCTTTTTAAATATTGAAACTGTAACCCTTCTCTTCAGTGCACTTTTTATATTTCATTTTCATTATCTAAATTTTTTAAGTACATTATATAATACAATGTTGTAATATATTGTGTAGAGTTCATAATAACTTAAATATCTTAAAAAATATCTTAAATATATTACCTTAAATATCTTCGAATTTACTGAAGTCCAAAGGAAAATTTGTGTAATCAAATTACACAGAAGAGGACTATCATGTTGCGATAACAATGTTTAACCAGGTGGAGGTGCTTTGAAGATTTCAAGGCTGTTTTCGATTTTTGAATAAAATTACATGATTTTTTTTTAAGTAATATATGATATCTTTAAATATTTTCCTATATAAAAAGTATTCAGATGAAGATATCAAAAAATCAATAGTTTATAAGAGCTTTTATACTTTATTTTTGCACGTATTAACATGAAATATAAAATATCTCGTAAATTTGTAATTAATTTTTTGACAATCGTACATCAACACTTTTATGCACTGAATGATGAGTTGAATTAATTGATATAAAGAAATTGTGCAATTTGCAATATGCAAACGTATCTTTGTGAAAATCAGCTGTTTTTGAAATCTCCGAAACGTCTGAAAAAAATTTATTACTGCCATATGTTGTCCCTTTCGTGTTATTTTAGTAATACTTTTCCTCTTTATAAGTTCAAAGATATTTAAGGCGATAATAATTATTAAGACACTTCGTGCAGAGATTGAACAGAGTATTAAATTAACTCAATTCTCTCATATTCCATTTAGCTAATTTTTTAAATTCCATTAACTACAAATATGTAAAAAAGAAGATATTTAATATTCTCACTAAAAGTTTGTATTCCCATCTTTTTTTCTATATTTTGGAAGATTAATCGTCAATATTTTATGATAATATTTTCATATGTATTCCGAAGTATGGCGACTAAAATAGCGGCAATTTGCTACATATACATGGCAAACGTAGCTAAAGTATAACATTTCCGTTGGTAATAAATCTTCCGGAACTGATATTTTGCGAATTAATTACATTTCTGCAGAACGTTAAGTGATTCTTGATTACCTCGAATCCCGAAGCTTATAGCTGGGGCCTCCCTTGGCCGAGGTCAAAATGTACACAGGGCTTCCCTCGGGTCCGCTATCGTCTTGCTGCGATTGTCCCTGATGATCACTACCCGGCAGGCTACCGTATTGTGGCGCGTCCTCACTGCGTCCGGACGCCGAAGAGGAGCTCGATGAAAGCGGCTTCGTGGCGTGCGGCAGTTGGCCCTCGACCGTGAAACCGGGCACCACGCTCGCCGTCCTACGGGACAGCGAACCTGATTTTTTTCTGCCATTCGCTCGTTTCCTATACCTACGAACGTAACTTGGCACTCTTAACAATCGGCAATCGATGAAGGGAGTACAATTAAAAAAAAAGAGAGAAAAAGAAGAAACATTCCCGGACCATCGCTTTATGGTGGGAAGCACACGTTTATTTGATTATAATTGAGGAGTTCGATGGAACTAATGCGACTTCGACCCTATTTCTCCAAAAATTTGAAATTACATTTAAAATTATATTAAATAGTTGATAGAAGAAATTTACTACTCTCGAAGGTATGCGACGTATCTTCGCCCATAAAATCTAATTATGTTTTACACTCCTCTCGCGATGTAGCTTTTCATCTTCATTCCGCACGGCCTGCGCTCCATCTGGCTCCTCAATTACATAATTAACCATCCTATAATTTTACATGAACGTTAAGTGGAACAATTGCATAATAAAAATATGTACAGAAATAAAATCTTTCATATCATTAATATTCTGCTCGTTACGAGCTCATTAAAAAATGATACGGGTAAAAGGTACAATTATTGTTAAATGTACTGTTAAAAATTACACTTATATAATGTATATAACATTATTCCGCGCATATTTAATACTTTATATTATATATAAATTTTCTGCTCTGCTCTGCTACGTAAAATGAACCTTTATAAAATATCGACGTCAATTTCAGAGACATGTCTGCATATATTGGATATACTGTCTACTGGAATATTAGATTGTAAGATTCAAATTCATCAGCTTTTTTTCGTAGTACTTGCGGAGTTAGCTCGATTAATTCGATCGAGTACCCCGCTTCACCTTCTCTTACCTCTCCCCTCACTTGGGTAAATCGGTTTAACTTGCCTGTCGGAGGTGTCGCGCTCGAGGTCGATCATGTCGTCCGATATCGCGGAGGCGCTCGTCGACGTGTTCGTAGAGGCGATGGTGACAGCGGTTGTTGCGGTGGTCGCGGCGGTGACGGTGGTAGTGATAGCGGCGGCCTCCGTCTGGCAGGGGCTGTCATGCGGCTGCTGGCTGCTCTGCGTGGAGGCCCCCGGGGCCGGGGGTGGACCGCCCCTAGGCCGGCATTTCGGAAAGAGTCGATTCAAGTCGGCGTTCTCCAAGATCAGGCTTGTCATCGCCACGGCGCATTCATGTCTCGCAGCAGGATGTCCATTCTGCGGGCACAGAGAGGATTTCGCGCTGTTAAATGCGGCGTGGATGAGACGCGATGTCTGTTTATGCGTTCCCGCATTTTAAAATAGGTGTATATGCTGGACGCCAGGAGGCGAGAGACGTCTCTCCTTGTATTCTTCAACGTCTCACGAATGTCTCTATCTACTTGCACATGTGTCATGTAAAGTGTCCAATGATATACCCATTTTCCTTCTCGGAAAGATCGAAATGATATTTTTCTTAAAAAGAAAATATTCTAAAGATAATGATATTTGACGTATTTAATATGCTCTAAAAAATGTTAATACAGCATATACTATTTTGATTTGACTACATTGATACAAAAATTTAAAAATTCTCATTTCAAGCTTGTGAAAATTTTACATAAGATCGACTTTTCTGATTTCCAGAAATAATAAAAGACGTTTCTATTTTTTTTTTATATCTATTATAAAATCATCTCGTGAATTTTTTAGGGAAATCTTCGCACGATATTCCGAGTGCAAAGTATTATACTCCAAGAGAGTAAATCATATTTTTATTTATATATATAACTCTCACCACTGTTGGTGTTTATATCAATGGAATTGGAGGATTATATGTATAAACACCGCACGTTGATAATTAAATCTGTATCCATATTTTTTGGATTGTGATGATTTGCGTTGCTAGTTTTAAGTCCCCTGTAGAGAAAGATCACTATTACAGTTATCTAAACGGGTCATCGTGAAAATGTGTGGACCACCGCAGTTTCGAGTAGCTCTGTATACGAATGAAAAATCTCTTCCCTTTACTCTAACGGGGTCGTACTCGTGCGAGAACAACGCGCCACTCAAATCGCGCCACCACTCGTGTGCGCGACACCGAAAGTGTTATACTTCATACAGAGCAGCGATGTTCAAAGGGGATTGGAGCACTGCGTACAGAAGGGTTGGGTCAGTAGTTTATATGGGGTGAAACACACAGAGATTGTAATATATTCGAACGAGCAGTCGGTTGGCTTCTTGCGTGCCCAAAATTATCGGAGATAGATTATCCAAA
>Ga0157364_1001446_pt1 | contig 20205 bp, 22 predicted proteins | sample AttsexASBM2_FD_111476 | JGI IMG/M metagenome (GOLD analysis project Ga0157364, IMG submission 111476) | Fungus gardens microbial communities from leaf cutter ant in Ribeirão Preto, State of São Paulo, Brazil - Atta sexdens ASBM2 | ecosystem: Host-associated > Fungi > Mycelium > Unclassified ...
CCATGTCAAGGTGGTGCTCTAACCAACTGAGCTACGGACGCACTGGTGCGTTCTAGTGGACTCGAACCACCGACCCCCACCATGTCAAGGTGGTGCTCTAACCAACTGAGCTAAGAACGCTTTTGCTATCAATCTGCCTGACAGCGGGGACGAATATTAGCGGCACTCGTGGTCGCTGGCAAGAGGAAAAACTTATTTTTAATACTGACTGTGCAGCAACTGTGCTATACGGGCTATTTTTAAGCATCCGGGGCGTAAGAAATAGCCCCGGAGGTAATTATTTAGCCGAGCGATGCAGGATAACCGAGGCCGGTAAACGCTGTACCCGGATTATCCGCCAGATCATCATGATGGCCGCCGCGGTCAGACCGATAATAAAGCCACACCAGAAACCTGCCGGCCCCATCCGGGGGACGAACACATCCGTCAGTGCGAGCAGGTACCCGCCAGGCAAGCCCAGAACCCAGTAGGCCACCAGCGTAATAAAAAAGATGGAGCGGGTATCTTTGTAGCCCCGCAGGATACCGCTACCGATCACCTGCACACTGTCGGAAAACTGATAGATCCCTGCCAGTAACATCAGATGTGCGGCGAGCAACACCACCTGCGGGTCATCATTATATAACAGCGCAATTTTGTGGCGGAAAACGATGGTAAAAAACGCGGTGATACAGGCCAGACCTATTCCTACTCCCTGAGCCGTCCAGGCGGCAACCTTTGCTTGCGCCGCATCTCCCTGGCCCAGCCGGTAACCGACACGGATAGTCGCCGCGACGCCCATTGACATCGGCAAGACAAACATCAGTGAGCTGAAGTTGAGCGCTATCTGGTGACCCGCCACATCAACGATCCCCAGCGGGGAGACCAGTAAAGCCACCACGGCAAATAGTGTCACTTCAAAGAACAGTGCCAGCGCGACGGGTAATCCTAACCAGAACAGACGCATCAGAATTTTGCGGTCCGGAGCGGAACGAACGTCAAGATGATTAACATCTTTCAGGGCAGGCATACGTTTTACCCAGAATCGCATGACCAGAAACATTACCCAGTAGACTGACGCCGTCGCGACTCCGCATCCCACGCCTCCCAGTGCCGGCATACCGAAGTGACCGTAAATAAAGATATAGTTCAGCGGAATATTAAACAGCAGCCCGATGAAACCGAGCACCATACCGGGTTTAGTTCGGGAAAGTCCTTCACACTGATTGCGTAAGACCTGAAATAACAGATACCCCGGGGCTCCCCACATTAATGCATGCAGATAGCGGGCCGCTTTATCGGCCAGGAGTGGATCCATATCGGACATATGACGAAGCAGTAAACCGGCATTCCACAGAATAATCATGGTCAGTATTGACAGGAAAATGGCCAGCCAGATAGCCTGATGTACCTGAAAGATAATTTTATTGCGTCGTCCGGACCCGTTGAGATGAGCAACCGTCGGTGTCAGTGCCAGCAGTAATCCCTGTCCAAAGAGGATGACCGGTAGCCAGATGGAGGTACCGATGGCGACGGCTGCCATATCGGTGGCACTGACCGAACCGGCCATAATAGTATCCACAAACCCCATTGAGGTTTGTGCGACCTGAGCCAGGATCACGGGGATCGCGAGCCCCAGCAACTGGCGCGCTTCTGTAAAATACTTCTGCACAAATACACCTGTTTAAGAATTGAAGCAATGGAGGAGAACATCCTTTTCGTTGCTTAGTGTAACGGTGTCTGGAAACTTAGCAACCGGAGAAACAGAGACGCGGATAACGCTAACGCCGCATTTACGAATAAACAGCAGGAAACCTCTGTGGTACTCTGAACAAAATTGTAAGGGAGAGTTCATATGTTTACCGGTATTGTTCAGGGGATGGCAGAAGTCGTTGCCGTGGAAGAGAAACCTCTGTTCCGCACCCATACACTCAGATTTCCGCCGCAATGGTTAGAGGGTCTGGAAACGGGAGCGTCGGTGGCGCATAACGGATGCTGTCTGACAGTGACAGCGATTGACGGAGACCGGGTCAGTTTTGACCTGATCAAAGAGACGTTGCGTGTCACTAACCTTAATGACGTGACAGTCGGCAGCCTGGTCAATATTGAACGGGCCGCAAAGTTTTCAGATGAGATTGGCGGACATCTGATGTCCGGTCATATCATGACGACCGCAGAGATCGTTAAAATTATCAGTTCGGAAAACAATAAAGAAGTCTGGTTTAAACTGCAGGATCCTTCCCTCAGCAAATACGTTTTGCATAAAGGTTTTATCGGTATTGATGGTTGCAGTCTGACTATCGGGGATGTCCGCGCGAATAAGTTTTGTGTGCACCTGATCCCGGAGACACTGCAGCGCACCCTGCTGGGGGTTAAAAAAATCGGCAGTTGCGTAAACATTGAAATTGACCCGAATACCCAGGCCATTGTGGATACCGTCGAACGTGTTCTGGCAGCCAAAGCCTCACCATTAAGCTAAAAAAAATGCAGCCACATGGGCTGCATTTTTCTTTGCCTCACACGCAGATCACCGTGCGACGCGTAAACCGCCATCAATACCGCGGCTGAACACTACCTGCCATAACTGAATATCACGTGAGCGGAAAGCCCCCGCACAGGCGTTCAGATAATAGGTGAACATCCGTTTGAAACGCTCGTCATAATTACTTTCCAGCTGTGGCCAGCTTTCCAGAAAACGCTCGTACCAGGCCATCAGAGTGGTGTCATAATCCACGCCGAAGTTATGCCAGTCTTCCATCACGAAATGAGGTTCGCTGGTCTGTGCAATATGCATCACCGAAGGCAGACAACCATTCGGGAAGATATATTTATCAATCCACGGGTCAACGTTCAGGTCAGTATGGTTTGAGCCAATGGTATGCAGTAAGAACAGTCCGTCCGGTTTCAGGTTACGGGCTACGACATCAAAATAGGTGGCATAGTTTTTCGGACCCACGTGCTCAAACATACCGACCGAAACAATACGATCAAAAGAAAGGTTCAGGTCGCGATAATCCTGAAGCAGGATAGTGACATCCAGGTCTTTACAGCGTTCCTGGGCCATTTTCTGCTGTTCTGCTGAAATAGTGACACCGTGGACACTGACGCCGTAATGACGGGCTGCAAACTCAGATAATCCTCCCCAGCCACACCCGATATCCAGCAAGGTCATTCCGGGTTTAAGTTCCAGTTTACGGCAGATCATATCCAGCTTCGCTTCCTGCGCAGCCTCCAGGGTGGTTGCGTCTTTCCAGTAACCACAGGAATATTGCATATACGGGTCGAGCATCAGACTGAATAAATCATTACCCAGATCGTAGTGTTCTTTACCGACGATCCAGGCACGTTTTTTAGACTGAAGGTTTTTAAGACGGGCAGTAGCGATGCGCAGGGTGTCTTTAAAATGATGGGGTAATTGTTTATCGAGTTTGTTTTTTAATACCCGGTAAAAGAACTGGTCCAGTCTTTCACACTCCCACCAGCCATCCATATAGCTTTCGCCTAACCCTAGCGAACCTTCCTGTAAAACCCGCTTAAAAAAGTCAGGGTTTTTTACCCGGATATCCCAGGGCCGGTCACCGTTGATACTGATATCTGCCATCGCCAGCATTTCAGTAGCGATACGATACCAATGACTTTCCTTGAGGCCCACTTCTGCTACACATGATGAACTCATACGCTTATTATCACCTGTTCTGTTTGAACCTGAAGAAAGAATAGACAACTTTCACTGGTCCGTGAGTAAACTCACAAAAACGTGTATTTATAATTAAAGACTAAGCAGAGGATAGTGTAACTATCGAAAAATGCGCATATGCCATTTAAGCACATTAAATTTTATTATAAATATAGTGACTTATTTTTATATTTTGTCACCCGGGTGATTATATGCCTTGCAAGCGCAATGTTCAATGATCGGCCATTAGTCTGCTAAGGATGAAATAAATTTTATCCTTAGCAGCGGGAGAACGGGGTGAAAAGGGCGGAGTCAGGCGTGTTTTTGCTGGCGGTAGCCCGCCAGTGCCAGCAGGACGGTCACTCCCATGGCGGTGACTGTGGTGATCAGCGGTTGCTCAGGATGGCCGGAGACCACCAGACTGAACAAAAAGCAAAGGCCCAGTTGTAAAGTATTCTGCAGCGCCGCGGCCTTACCGCTGGCGGAAGGGAATTGCTGCAGAGCCGCCGAGACCACAACCGGATAAATAGCACCGTTCGCCATTGCCATGCCGCAGAAGGGTAAAAGCAATGAAAGTAACGAAGCCTGGCCGGAGTATGCGGCGAGCATGGTGCCAATAATGCTGACGGTATACAGCGCCAGTAGCCAGGGAAGCAGGCGTGATGCGCTGAAATGGTTCATCAGTAACCGGCAGCCGAACCCGCCAATCAGAAATGTCACGGTCTGCGGAATATAACTCAGCCCGATATCCGCCGGTGTTAAGCCCAGTCCGGACAAAATAAAAGGAGAGCCAGTCAGCCAGGCGAAAAAACTGGCAGAGCAGGCTGAGTAAATCAGCACATTGCCGCGATAGACGCGATCAGCCAGCAGCCCGGTAAACCTGACTTTATCCGTCGTTTTGCCCGGGGGGGTGACGGAGGTGCGTGAGGCTGCCGGCACAAACAGGGTTGAAGCCATTAAAGCGACGGTGATCAACGTTAGCACCAGAAAAACCGAACGCCAGTGATAATGTGCCAGCAGCCAGGAGCCCAGCAACGGGGCCAGTGCCGGTGACAGTGCGACCAGGGGCATGATGGTGGCAAAAATCTTCTGACTACGTGAAGCCGGATAATGGTCCAGCACCAGTGACTGCCAACTGACGGCGGCGGCACAGACACCGATGGCCTGGATAAAACGCAGGGCCAGTAACATCACCGGAGATGTCACCCATAGCATGGCCAGGCAACTGGCCGCGAAAATTCCCAGCCCGCACAGTAATACCGGTTTCCGTCCTGTCACATCAGACAGGGGGCCCCACAGCAACTGACCGCAGGCAAAACCGGCCAGAAACAGGCTCAGGCTGGCGCTGATCACCCCGGCGCTGGTGCCCAGGTCCTGTTTCATTGCACCAAAGGCAGGTAAATACATATCCGTAGCCAGAAAGCCCAGCATACTGAGTAAGGCCAGATAAATTAAAAACAACACCGGATGCCTCATGACATCTCCTCTGATAAAAATTTCGCGCAAAGTGTAAAAGGGTGCATTGCTTGTTGTGAATCGGTAATATTTGAGATTAACGTTTAAAAAATTTGAAAGGTCATTATGTGGTCTGAATATGCACTCGAAGTCGTCGATGCGGTATCAAGGAATGGCAGCTTCAGTGCAGCGGCCAGAGAGCTTCATCGCGTGCCTTCGGCGATCAGTTATACGGTCAGGCAGCTTGAGGAGTGGCTGGCGGTGCCTTTATTTGAGCGTCAGCACCGGGACGTCGTTCTCACTCCGGCAGGTGAACATTTTGTCCGTGAAAGCCGCGGGGTTATCAAAAAAATGCAATCCACCCGTCGGCAATGTCAGCAACTGGCGAATGGCTGGCGGGGGCAGGTAAGCATTGCCGTGGACAGGATTGTTAAACGACAACGTATGCAGCAACTGGTGACCGATTTTTATCGTCATTTCTCTGATATCGAACTGCACATCAGTGAAGAAGTCTTTAACGGGGTATGGGATGCGCTGGCTGATGGCAGGGTGGACATGGCTATCGGTGCAACCCGGGCCGTGCCGGTGACCGGGCGTTTTGATTTCCGTGATATGGGCCACCTGAACTGGCGGTGCATTGTCAGTGCCGACCACCCTCTGGCTAACGGCGGCCCGCCGGGAGAGGAGAGGTTACGTGCCTGGCCCTCACTGATGCTGGAAGATACCTCCCGGGCATTGCCACGACGTATCACCTGGTCGCTGGATAACCAGCGGCGTATGCCGGTGCCGGACTGGCAGACCGGGCTCGACTGCGTGAGGGCCGGGTTATGTGTAGCCATGGTACCTGGCCACCTGGCCAGGCCACTGCTATCCCGGGGGGAAGTCAGGGAATTACAGTTACCTGCACCGTTTCCGGAAAGCCCCTGTTGTGTCAGTTGGGCCGGGGAGCGGAGTTCACCGGCCCTGCGGTGGATTCTGGACTACCTCGGGGATACCGACACACTGAACCAGGAATGGCTGAGGGAATAAAAGGTGTGCTTAACGACGATAATCGACAAAAGGACCATCAATCACCGAGCGACGTTCAATCAGTCGCGGGTTCACCTCAATGGTTTGGGGTTCATCGCGTTTATTGACGATACGATCCAGCAACATTTCCAGGGCTTTTTCACCCAGTTCACGTTTAGGCTGGTGAATAGTGGTCAGCGCCGGGCTGAAGTAACGTGAATTACGTACGTTGTCATAGCCGATCACTGATATATCCTGCGGTACGCGTAATCCCTGTTCGTCAGCCGCACAAATGGCACCCATCGCCATAATATCGCCACCGCAGAACACGGCGGTAGGCAGTTGCGGTTGCGAAAGCAACTGCTGCATCGCCTGATAGCCGGACTCCGGTTCGAAATCACCCTGTACCAGCCATTCATCACGCAGGGTGATACCGGCTTCCTGTAACGCTTTCAAAAAGCCTGACAGGCGTCCGCCGCCGGTGTTGCGTTCCATCTGGCCCGGGATACAGCCGATATCACGATGGCCACGTTCTATCAGGTAGCGTCCGGCCATATATCCGCCCCGGAAGGCATTATCCAGGATGGTGTCGGTAAAGTCCCCACGGGAAACTCCCCAGTCCATAACGACCATCGGAATATTACGGTTCTGTTCCAGCATATCCAGCAGATCCTGTGGGTATTCTGCACACATAACCAGCAGACCATCGACACGCTTTTGTGCCATCATCGACAGATAGGCACGCTGTTTTTTCAGATCATTATCGGCATTGCCGAGGATCAGGGTATAACCGTGCTCAAAGCATTTCTTTTCGATAACTTCGATGATCTCTGCAAAATAAGGAGCTTCCAGAGAGGTCGACAGCAATCCTATGGTCCGGGTGTTATTCACTTTCAGACTTCTGGCGACGGCACTCGGGGAATAATGCAATTCATTAATTGCCTCCCGGACGGCCTTACAGGTGTCTTCCGCAACAAAGCGGGTCTGATTAATGACATGTGAAACAGTGGTGGTGGAAACCCCTGCTCGCTTCGCCACGTCTTTAATAGTTGCCATTCAATTCTTACTCCGGGTTTATCATTATTCTGTGCTGGCTGAGTTAATCGTTTGCGTTTACCCTGACTCCGGCAATCGTTCGTAGTGTAGGGGGGACGATTTACCTGTGACGGGACGATAATAGCGCTTGAAATTTCAGCACGCATCATCGTTGCGCAACGAAGGGCGGCAATTCTAGCAAGGTCAGGACAATAAAACGAGATTTTTGCGCAACAGTGTGGTAATTATAATAATATCCATACAGTTATTGTGCTTATGAGAAGGGGGACGCATGGATACTGATCTTAAACTGGCACTGACCACCACGATTGTTGCTTTACTGATGATTTCTGCATTCAGTTTTACAGCAATTCTGCATTAACCGGGGTCTCCCGGCTTGCGGGACTGCAGTGCTGTCCCGCAACAGATAATAAAAAAGCCTGAACACTGTTCAGGCTTTTTTATGCTTTCGGCCCGGGAAGGGGCAGTAGCCGGTACTCTCTTAACGAACGGTACTCGGGGTCATTACCCGGCGGGCACCGATGTAGTGGCTCTGCCAGTATTCGTTGCTCAGGGCACTGATTTGAATATCTTTGCCGGTGCGGGGGGACTGAATAAATTTCCCGTCACCCAGGTAGACTCCCACATGGTCAGCTTTTTCACGGCCATGAATATGGAAGAAGACCAGGTCACCTTTTTCCAGCTGATTACGTTTAACCGGTGCGGCATCACGCAGGTGGAACATTTCGTTAGCGGTGCGCGGAATTCTGTAATTCACCAGATCTTTATAGGCGTAGTAGACAAGCCCGCTGCAATCAAAACCGGTGTAGGGCGAAGAACCTCCCCATTGGTACGGTTTCCCTAATTGGTCCATCAGCTTAATCATCGCGATTTTTCGGGCTTTCTGGTAACGCTGACGGTGTGTACTGCTCATACGTATCGCGGTCAGTTTCTCTGACGGGCGAGCGGTCGATTTACGGGCAAGGGGGCGATGATGTCCGTAAATTTTCTTTTCAGTACGATGATGCTCCGGGGTGCGGTGTTTTTCTTCGCGGGAAGGTCGTTCTTTTAACTTACGGTGGCTGGCTAAGGCTTTTACACGGTGGCTTAGGGGCTGACGTGTTTTATGCCGTGAACTGGTGGCTTTCACCGGTCTGCGCTTTCTGCGCATATCTTCGGTGACATTTTTCCTTGTCGCTTTGTGATGAGAGACATTAATAGCAGAACGTGGCGCGGCTTCCGCGACGTTAAAAAACAGCTGTGCAACAGCAAGAATAAAAAGCGTGATAAGTAAACGCATAGTTGTCAGGTTACAGGTTAAATGTTCCGGTAAAAGAGAACATAATTAAAAAATAACATCTGACCTTTCAGCCAGCCCCAAACGCATTCTAATCCAGATATTTATCAAATGTTAAGGCCTTTTTTTCTGAATCTGTTACGAGAAGTTTTTTGACGAAAAATTGAGCGCAAACAGGTAATTAACGCGTCAGTTTTACCGAATCCAGCCTCTTGTGATGTGATTGTTGTCACAAAACGGTCATTTGACGTGTTGTGCTGAGATGACCGTTTAACGGTTGTCATCATGAAATGTCGTTTTTATTAATTCGCCGTTATCGCTTACAATAGGCAGACATGTCGTTTTGTTGCAAAGGAAGTATGATGAGCACGTTAGAAAAAATTCAGACTCAGATTTCAGAAAACCCTATTCTTCTGTATATGAAAGGTTCACCTAAGCTGCCAAGTTGTGGTTTTTCAGCCCAGGCAGTACAGGCACTTTCTGCGTGTGGTCAGCGTTTTGCTTATGTCGATATCCTGCAAAACCCGGATATTCGCGCAGAACTGCCGAAATACGCTAACTGGCCAACTTTTCCGCAATTATGGGTAGACGGTGAACTGGTGGGGGGATGCGATATCATCATTGAAATGTATCAGCGTGGTGAATTACAGCAGCTGATCAAAGAAACGGCAGAAAAATATCCTGCCGCGGAATAATCTGACGTCCCGTCTTTCTGATGCCCGCGATGACTGCGGGCATTTTTTTGTCAGTGTATTACCGGAATAAGACGTAACGAAAAAGGTTATACCGGTTCAGGTCCGGTGTCATCCTCTCCCGGGGGCACCGGGAGTGGCCAGCCGCCTAAACGCTTCCAGCGGTTAACCAGTTCACAAAACAGGGTAGCCGTTTGCTGTGTATCGTACAGGGCAGAATGGGCCTGATGGCTATCAAATTCCATTCCTGCAGCCTTACAGGCTTTCGCCAGCACTGTCTGGCCAAGGACCAACCCGCTAAGTGCAGCGGTATCAAAGGTCGCAAAAGGGTGGAAAGGATTCCGTTTCAGATGGCTGCGTTGCGCAGCTGCCATCACAAAACTGTGGTCGAAATTAGCATTATGCGCCACGATAACGGCCCGGGCACAGTCGCTGTCTTTCATACCTTTACGAACCATTTTGAAGATAGCGTGTAACGCATCATGTTCGCTGACGGCATTTCTGTCCGGGTCATCCGGATTGATGCCGGTGAAGGCCAGTGCCTCAGGATTCAGGATGGCACCTTCGAACGGCCTGACATTAAAGTGCAGTGTCTGGTCAGGCTGCAGCCAGCCATCCTCATCCATTTTTACGCTGATAGCAGCAATTTCCAGTAACGCGTCAGTATCGGCGTTAAAACCCGCGGTTTCCACATCAATAACAACAGGAAAGAAACCACGAAAACGTTGGTTCAAAGCATTAGGGGAAGAAGTTTCGGACATCAGGATCTCATCGGACGAAAATTGCAGCGGCTAGTATCGCAAAAAAACGCCTGTGATGCAGCTGCGGCATACAGGCTTTGGCAGGAAAGCCTGCCGGAAAAGGCAGGCCGACGATCAGTGACCCAGCCCCTGACCGGCATGTTTATTCTCAATCAGCTCAATTTTGTAGCCATCCGGGTCTTCGACAAAGGCGATCACGGTGGTACCACCTTTAACCGGGCCGGCTTCCCGTGTCACGTTACCGCCACTCTGGCGAATATTTTCACAGGTTGCGGCAACATCATCCACACCCAGAGCTATATGACCGTAGGCATTACCGTGATCATAGCTTTCAACACCCCAGTTGTAGGTCAGTTCGATGACGGCACCGTCGCTTTCGTCGGTATAGCCCACAAAGGCCAGTGAATATTTATATTCCGTATTCTCACTCTGACGCAGCAGTTTCATGCCTAATACACGGGTATAAAAATCGAGCGAACGTTGCAGGTCGCCGACACGCAGCATGGTATGAAGTAAACGCATATCATCCTCTTAGCATTTTAAAAAGGGCCAGCAGGAGATCGTGCTGGCCTGTCAGTCATTGAGTCAGTGTAACAGGGAAAAGCGTTGGGGTAATCTCAGTTCTGCCGGAGAAACGGGTAATCGGTGTATCCTTCAGCACCCCCGCCGTAAAAACTTTCCGGACGCTGTGGGTTCAGCGGCGCGTTGGTTTCCAGGCGCAGGACCAGGTCCGGGTTTGCAATATAATCCCGTCCGAACGCCACGGCATCAATCAGGCCACGGCCGATTAAATCTTCGGCTTTTTCTTTCGTATAGCCTCCGGCCCCGATGATCACGCCCGGGAAGATTTCACGGACTTTCTCGCGGAATGCGTCAGGATACGAGTCGCCACCGGTCCAGTCCGGTTCAGAAAGATGGAGATAGGCAATCTTTCTGGCGGCCAGTTCTTTGATAACGCTCAGTGCATCCTCTTCTTCGTTCGGGCCATTGGTCAGAGCCTGGAAAGTACCTACCGGGGAGAGGCGGACGCCAATATGCTCAGCCCCGCGAACCTCGATGGTCGCATCTACCACTTCCAGTAATAAACGGGCCCGATTTTCGACGCTGCCGCCGTAGTTATCGGTACGGATATTGGACTCCGGCGATAAAAACTCATGCAGCAGATAACCATGTGCGCCGTGGATTTCGACCAGATCAAAACCAGCCGTTGCAGAGTTCACCGCGGCCTGGCGGAAATCATCGATCACCTGCCGGATCTGCGCCTGTGTGATTTCCCGGGGCGGGGTCGTCTCTTCGCGGTAAACCTGGCCCTCAGCATCTTTCAGTGTGGTACGGGTATGGGAAGGCAGCGATGAAGGGGCCAGCGGAGGCTGACCGTCCGGCTGTAAGGACGCATGAGAGATCCGCCCGGTATGCCAGAGTTGTACGGCAATATGGCCACCGGCCTGATGAACGGACCGGGTGATATCACTCCAGGCGGTGATCTGCTCCGGCGTATGCAACCCGGGTGCCCCGGCATACCCTTTGGACTGGAATGAGATCTGTGTTGCTTCGGTGATGATCAGGCCGGCAGTCGCACGCTGCTGATAATACTCCTGCATCAGTGGGGTCGGAATATCGCCGGGTTCAATACTGCGTAAGCGGGTTAACGGTGCCATAAAGATCCGGTTAGGGACAGTAATGCTGCCAAGAGTAAGCGGCTTAAAAAGAACGCTGTCAGTCATAATTTATCTCCGGAGGATCGAGGGGTTATCGTCATGCTCTTACTGCAGGCAAGAGATAAAAATTATTTTTTATTCACCTCAGCAAGAGTAATTAGCGCTCAGCAGGCTGACAAGGTTGCTCATGGAGTAACGCACAAACAGACAACCTGCCGCTATACTCACAGATAGGCTTGCTTTCAGATGAGTTTAAAAAGTGATCAATGCTTTGACTTTATAGTCTCCGCAGAAAAGGGACAACAGACCCGCGACCTGACAGGGAGAACCCCGAACGATGGCTGAACAACTTGAGTTTTTTCCTGTACCGAGTCCCTGCCGTGGCTTATGTCAGGCCGATAAGCGTGGCTATTGCGTGGGCTGCCTGCGCAGCAGGGAAGAGCGTTTCGGGTGGATGTCTTGCACTGATGCTCAGAAACGCAATATCATCCGGTTATGCCAGCAACGTCGTCTGCGCGGGCAAAAATCTTCGGCAGCTCCGGAGGACGAAGCCCCGGGACAACCGTCACTTTTCTGACCCATGCGACGGCGTAACTGATCCAGAAAAGCCAGTCTGAGTGCCCGGATGTGGCGGCGGCTTTTACGGTGACCCGCAACGCCCCTTTTATGCACATACGGGTTATCACTCACCGCCACTGAAACCATCCGTCCGGAGACTTCCGGGGTGATATTTGACCAGCTCCGCATGCGCTTTTCCGTCACGTGTCCGGGAGGACTGCATATAGTAGTTCCACATCCACCAACCGGCGTTCAGGGCAATAGCAAAGATAAATAACGCTGAAAAGTACTTCAGCAGATCCACTTTCACTTTCATGGGGAATTATCTCAGGTTCAGTAGCCCAAAAGAGGAAAAGACACACAGTATAAATACGGAGAAATCCGGCAGCATCGGGTGCCAGAAACGGACGGAATAGATGCGTGATCTGATTAGCGGGTGGATGATCAGCCACACGAAAAAGCCAGCCAGTGCCGATTAAAAGATTGGCGGAAAAAAAGAGAGTCCTCTGCCACCAGTTCAGTGAGTGCGGCAAAGGTGCGGTCCGAATCATAACGGTTTATCCCCGGGGCCTGATCACGGAAATGAAAAATGTGTAAAAAACGCGCTTTTCATCAGGTATTTGTATTTGTTCCCTAAAAAACGCAAAATAGTGCGAGAAAGACGACATTGCTTAGCAAGCTAACTATAAGGAGCTTATATGGAATCTTCGTTGGGCACTGATCTGGCGAGACTGGTTCGTATGTGGCGTGCAGTTATTGATAACAGGCTGAAGCCTCTGGGTCTGACCCAGACGCTGTGGGTCACTTTGCACAATATTCATCAGTTACCGCCGGATCAGTCACAAATCCAGCTGGCCAAAGCGATTGGGATAGAACAGCCGTCACTGGTCAGAACCCTGGATCAACTGGAAAAAAAAGGTCTTATCAGCCGGACTCCCTGTGCAGATGATCGCCGCGCAAAACGTATTACTCTGACAGAGGCTGCCACCCCGATCATTGAACAGCTGGAAAGGGTGATTAACCGCAGTCGCGAAGATATCCTGGATGGAATCTCTGCAGAGGAAATCGATTCAATCGTCAATGTTATCGCCAGACTGGAAAAAAACATTGTCGAACTGCAAGGAAAGGAAGCTTAAGTGGCAGGGTGATTTGCAAATGGCCTGGTGCGAAAAAAAGTAAAAAACCCGTCATCGTGACGGGTTTTTTTAACTATCCCTTGTTGTAAGGGATGCGGTCAGCCTGACTTCCCTGGCACATTCAGGTGCCCGGGAGTGCTTAACGTGGGGAAACGGTGACCTGGCTTCCGTTAGAGACTAAAGCAACACGCATGCCGGCAGAATAACGGCTGGCAGCCTGTTTCTGGACGACCATAATAGTATTGCCGTCATCTTTACGGATTTCCAGTTCAACACCGTTGGACTCATTCAGGTTGCTCTGCACACCTTGTCCGGCCAGCCCGCCAAGGACTGCGCCACCTGCGGTTGCCAGACTACGGCCTGCGCCGCCACCGATAGTATTACCCAGGAAGCCCCCGAGCACAGCACCACCAATCGCGCCCAGCATGCTGTCGTTGTCACCGCCCTGAATTTTGACTGCACGTACAGAAACCAATGTGCCGTAGGATACACTCTGGACCTGTTTAGCTTCGCTGGCGCTATAAACATCACCGGAAAGTGAGTTATCGTTCACGCATCCTGTGAGGACACAGGCGGCTACCGCTAAAGTCGTTAAACGTTTAATCATCTGAAACTCCTTTCAAAAATCAGCGCGATAAGCGCACCCTTTATAACGTTGTTTCTCCAGTATAAAGCAAATTGTGCATACCGAAGTGATTTTTGCAAACTATCAACACGGCATGTTAAGACCGGCAGGCTAAACAATAATTCAATCATCAGGTATTCATTCAGGAGAAATTCAACGATGATCACTCTTTTATTCATAGTATTAGCCGCCAGGATTTGCCAGACTGATAGCTGAATGGTGGAGTGCTGAGTTGAGGTTAAGATGAAGTCAGGACGTTATATCGGAGTCATGTCGGGAACCAGTCTTGATGGTGTGGATGTGGTGCTGGCGGCCATTGATGAGCATATCGTGGCACAGCAAGCCAGCTATTGTCACCCGATGCCACTGGAAATCCGGCAGAAGGTCCTGGATGTTTGTCAGGGTCAGCCCGTGACACTGTCACAATTGGGGCGTCTGGATACCCATCTCGGCCGTCTGTTCAGCGAAGCAATAGAAACACTTATGCAACGGGAATCGCTGAGTGCCGAAGATATCGTCGGCATCGGTTGCCACGGACAAACGGTCTGGCATGAACCGGAAGGGGAAGCACCTTTTAGCATGCAGTTGGGGGATAATAATCAGATAGTCGCTCGTACCGGTATTACGGTCGTTGGCGATTTCCGCCGCCGTGATATGGCGATGGGCGGTCAGGGCGCACCGCTGGTGCCTGCTTTTCACCGTGCTGTGCTTATGCATCCTTTGGAGCGGCGCGTTGTGCTTAATATTGGCGGTATTGCAAATGTTTCCCTGCTGTTTCCTGGCCAGAATATCCGGGGGTTCGACACCGGGCCTGGCAATATCCTGATGGATGCCTGGATTTGGCAACAACGTGAGCAGCGCTTCGATAAAGACGGCCAGTGGGCAAGTCAGGGAAATGTCGTACCGGTATTGCTGAAACAGATGCTGGACGACCCGTGGTTTGCCTTACCGGCCCCGAAAAGTACCGGTCGTGAATATTTTAATTTATCCTGGATTGAAAAGCAGTTGCAGCGCTTCCCGGGCCTCAATGCCTGTGACATTCAGGCCACACTGCTGGAACTGACGGCCTCGACAATCGTGCAGCAGATACAACTCAGTGGCCACTGTGACCGGTTACTGGTGTGCGGCGGAGGCAGCCATAACCGGGCATTGATGCAGCGAATATCGGCTCTGATGCCGGGTACAGAAGTCGGAAAAACGGATGATGCGGGGATCAGCAGTGACGATATGGAAGGACTGGCCTTCGCCTGGCTGGCGTTCCGTACGCTCTCGGGATTACCCGGGAACCTGCCTGCGGTCACCGGGGCCCGTGATTTTACTACCCTGGGGGCCATTTTTCCGGCCAGCCTCCCTGCGGGAAGACATGTTGTAAGCGGTAAAAGATAAAAGGGGACAGTGCTAGCCTGCAGCAACACTGTCGGTGGTGAAGTGCTTTGATGAGTTATAAACAATGACTATCCAACAGGAACCTGTAAAAAATATCGCTGACCTGCGACGGGAATATACCCGTGGCGGCCTCAGACGTAAGGATTTACCCGATGCCCCAATGACGTTGTTCACCCAGTGGCTCAGTCAGGCCTGTGAAGCACAACTGCCGGATCCGACGGCAATGTGTGTCGCGACCGTGGACGAGAAGGGGCAGCCGTATCAGCGTATTGTCTTACTGAAGGAATACGATGATAACAGTATGATCTTTTACACCAACCTCGGCAGCCGGAAGGCGCAGCACCTGAGTCATAACCCGAAAATATCGCTGCACTTTCCCTGGCATACGCTGGAACGTCAGGTGATGGTGCTGGGCGAAGCCGAAAAACTGAGTGCCAAAGAGGTGATTAAATATTTCCATAGCCGTCCGCGTGACAGTCAGATAGGGGCCTGGGTCTCCAGACAGTCCAGCAGGATCTCTGCCCGTGGGGTTCTGGAAGGCAAGTTTCTGGAAATCAGTCAGAAATTTATGCGTGGTGAAGTCCCGCTACCCGATTTCTGGGGAGGATACCGGGTCCGCTTTCATACCATGGAGTTCTGGCAGGGCGGCGAAAAACGTCTGCACGACAGATTCATCTATCAGAAAGAGGGTGACTGCTGGAAAATTGATCGCCTGGCTCCCTGATTTGGTAAAATAAGCTATATCAATACTGGAACAGTTCGCCGCACCGTTTTATTCTATGCATCTGATTTTTTTCCGCGACTGCGCGGAAAGCTGCATTGCAGCAAAGGTGCAGTCTGTTCAATTTGGAGTCGTTGATGACCAGCAGTAACCTGATACAACAATTACAGGAAAGGGGCCTGATCGCCCAGGTAACGGACGAAGAAGCGTTATCAGAGCGACTGGCACAAGGGCCGATTGCGCTGTATTGCGGCTTTGATCCTACCGCAGATAGCTTACATCTGGGCCATCTGGTACCGTTACTTTGCCTGAAACGTTTTCAGGATGCTGGCCACAAGCCAGTGGCATTAGTCGGCGGCGCGACCGGGCTTATCGGGGATCCGAGTTTTAAAGCCAGTGAGCGTAAGCTGAATACTGCCGACACGGTCGGTGAGTGGGTGGAGAAAATCCGTCACCAGGTTGCGCCTTTCCTGAATTTTGATTGCGGTGACAACAGCGCCATTGCCGCGAATAACTACGACTGGTTTGGCGGCATGAATGTGCTGACCTTCCTGCGGGATATCGGTAAGCACTTCTCAGTTAATCAGATGATTAATAAAGAAGCGGTAAAGCAGCGTCTTAACCGTGATGACCAGGGGATTTCTTTCACCGAATTCTCCTACAACCTGCTGCAAGGCTATGATTTTGCCTGCCTGAACGAGCGTCACGAGGTATGTCTGCAGATAGGTGGTTCCGATCAGTGGGGGAATATTACCTCGGGTATCGATCTGACCCGCAGACTGCATCAGAATCAGGTGTTTGGCCTGACGGTTCCGTTGATCACTAAATCGGATGGTACTAAATTCGGTAAAACCGAAGGTGGCGCTGTCTGGCTTGACGCTAAGAAAACCAGCCCGTACAAATTCTACCAGTTCTGGATCAACACAGCAGATGCGGATGTTTATCGTTTCCTGAAATTCTTCACCTTTATGAGCATTGAAGAGATCAATGCCCTGCAGGCGGAAGATGAACAGAGCGGTAAAGCACCGCGTGCACAGTATGTTCTGGCTGAACAGGTGACACGACTGGTTCACGGCGAAGAAGGCCTGAACGCCGCGAAACGTATCACCGCAAGCCTGTTTGCCGGGACCCTGAGTGACCTCAGCGAGGCAGACCTGGAACAACTGGCTCAGGATGGCATGCCAGCCATCACTCTGTCACAGGGCGATGACCTGCAACAGGCGCTGGTTACCGCTGAGCTGGTACCTTCCCGTGGTCAGGCCCGGACACTGATTTCATCGAATGCGGTGGCGATTAACGGCCAGAAGCAAGCCGATGCTGAGTATCGTTTCAGTGAGGACGACAAACTCTTCGGTCGTTATACCGTCCTGCGCCGTGGTAAAAAACATTACTGCCTGATCAACTGGCAATAACACGTTTATGATAAAGGCCGGTTTCCGGCCTTTTTTACATTTCCAATAAGATAAAGACGTCGTCGGATAATGAAAAATATTCTTGCAATACAATCACATGTTGTCTACGGCCATGCGGGAAATGCGGCCGCTGAGTTTCCGATGCGCAGGATGGGCGCTAATGTCTGGCCGTTAAACACGGTACAGTTTTCTAACCATACGCAATACGGTCACTGGACAGGGACGGTCATGCCGGCCTCACATCTGACCGACATTGTGAAAGGTATTGCAGAAATTGATCGCCTGAAAACCTGCGATGCGGTGCTGAGTGGTTACCTCGGTTCCGCAGAACAGGGCGAAAAGATCCTGGAAATTGTCCGTGAAGTTAAAGCAGCCAATCCTCAGGCCTGGTATTTCTGTGATCCGGTGATGGGGCATCCTGAAAAAGGGTGTATCGTCGCGCCGGGCGTCGCCGAATTCCATTGCCGCTACGCACTGCCTGCCAGTGATATTATTGCCCCGAATCTGCTGGAGCTGGAAATGCTCAGTGAGCGTCAGTTGCACACCATTGATGAGTGTATTGATGCCTGTCGTGAGCTGATCTCCCGGGGGCCCCGGGTGGTACTGGTGAAACATTTATCCCGGGCCGGACGTCGCAGTGATCAGTTTGAGATGCTGCTGGTCACTGCCGATGAAGCCTGGCATATCCAGCGTCCGCTGGTGGATTTTGGTGTTCGTCAACCGGTCGGTGTCGGTGACCTGACCAGCGGGCTGTTGCTGGTGGATCTGTTACAGGGTAAATCCTTACCGGATGCCCTTGAACATGTGACGGCAGCGGTCTACGAAGTCATGATCAAAACCCATCAGATGGGCGAATACGAACTGCAGCTGGTGGCCGCGCAGGATCAGATTGCCCGACCTGAGCAGCATTTCCCGGCGGAAAAAATCCGTTAACCGGTACCGCCGGCCGGTCTGTTGCCGGCCGGCGGTCCTTTTGGCCTACCGGTGTTACCCTGTCACGTCAGAGCGCTAACCCCCCCGACACTTCAATGCGTTGTGCATTGATCCAGCCGCTCTCATCACTCAGCACCATGGCGATAGCATCCCCTATATCATCAGGTAAGCCAACGCGCCCCAGCGCAGTTTGCGAGGCAATGGCCGCGTTAACCTGCTGATTATCACGGGTACGTCCGCCACCAAAATCAGTTTCCACCGCGCCCGGAGCCAGTACGTTTACTCTGATACGCCTCCCGCCCAGTTCTTTAGCCTGATAACGGGTGAGGACTTCCATTGCACCTTTGACTGCCGCATAAGTCGCCGATCCCGGGAAAGTGACGCGTGTCAGGCCACTGGAAATATTCAAAATACGACCGCCGTCCCGGAGTAATGGCAGTAATTTCTGTGTGAGGAAATACGGACCTTTAAGGTGGACATTGACCAGTGCATCGAAGTCCTCTTCCCGCGTTTCAGAAAATAACTGATAGTGACCATGTCCGGCATTATTGATCAACATATCGAAATCCTGACGTTGCCAGACTTGCTGTAACACCGTGCGAAGTTGCTCAGTAAACCGGTCAAATTGTGCAGTCATCCCTACGTCCAGAGGCAAGGCGACAGCATTAACGCCAAGGTCACGGATCTCTCTGACAACGGCTTCTGCTTCTTCGGCATGCGAGCGGTAGGTCAGGACAATCCCGATGCCACGGGCGGCAAGTTTCAGTGCTCCGTTTTTACCCAGGCCACGATTGCCTCCGGTGATGACTGCGATACTGTTTTTCATCATTTCTCTCCGCCGATAAAAGGATTAACGGAATCCATCATATTGATCGCCAGCGATGTGATAAAGTTGGCAAAACAGATATCACTGTTTCAATATCAACAACAATCGGCAGGGTTATGGATAAAATACAGGCAATGCAGGTATTTGTCCGCGTTGCGGAAGCAAACAGTTTTACGGTGGCCGCGGACAGTCTGGGGATACCGAAGGGCAGTGTTTCCAGGCAGATACAGGCACTGGAAAAAAATACCGGCACCCGTTTGTTACAGCGCACGACACGGCGTGTCTGCCTGACGCGGGACGGGGAACTCTATTACCACCGCTGCCTTGAACTACTGGGTATGCTGGAGGATATGGACACACTGTTCCGGCAGGAACCGTCCACACTGAACGGAACGGTGAGGGCTGATATGTCGGTGGCGCTGGCGACCGGATTTGTGCTCCCCCGGTTACCTGAATTTCTGCAGCGCTACCCCGGGTTGCGGGTTGAACTGAGCAGCAGTGACAGCCAGGCCGATTTGATCCGTGACGGACTCGACTGTGTGGTCAGGGCAGGAGAACTGGCAGATTCAGGGATGATGGTACGTCATATCGGGTATCATCGAATGGTTAACTGTGCCAGCCCTGATTACCTTGCCCGCTTTGGGTTGCCTTTGTCACCGCAAGCCCTGTCACAGCATACGATGGTGCATTACACACAATACCTGGGTAAACCACCGTCAGGATTTGAATATTACGACGGCAAAAAAAGCCATTATTTCCCGGTCCCGGGAGCACTCACAGTAAACAGTACCGAAACTTACCGCGCAGCCTGTATTGCCGGCCTGGGGATCATTCAGGTACCGGCAGGCAGTGTAAAGGCATTACTGGCTCAGGGAGCATTACTGGAAGTGCTCGCAGACTATCCGGCCAGACCTATGCCTGTGTCGCTGCTGTATCCCTATCGCCGGAATGTTCCACCGCGGGTGCAGGTATTTATGGACTGGCTGAGCGGTATTTTACAGGAATATACGGACTGACTGCTCACCAGGGCCGCAGTCAATGGTGTAC
>Ga0157364_1001447_pt1 | contig 20205 bp, 5 predicted proteins | sample AttsexASBM2_FD_111476 | JGI IMG/M metagenome (GOLD analysis project Ga0157364, IMG submission 111476) | Fungus gardens microbial communities from leaf cutter ant in Ribeirão Preto, State of São Paulo, Brazil - Atta sexdens ASBM2 | ecosystem: Host-associated > Fungi > Mycelium > Unclassified ...
ATATATATATATATATATATATATATATATATATATATATATATATATATTGTATTCATATAACTTCTGTATATAAGCTGCTCAGTACTGAAAATCTCAGTACTAAAAATAGTAATATAAATTATAGATTAACAGTAGAGCTACAATCGATTATTAAATAATTATTTTGATATGAAAACTGCAAAAAAGAGAATCAATATCAATAGAGGGCCACATTAGCAAAATGTCATGCTATTGTTTAAATTTGCATAACTCAAAATATATACAGTCGAATAAAATGTTAAATAACATATTCAAAAATACATATATTCGTGGATAATACGTTCAAGTTCAAGAAAAATAAGGAAGTAGGTGTAATTAAAATGTACCTCAGAAACGTTTCGAAATATTTGAAAGTAAAAATGCGTTATAAGTGCCTGAATATTAAGTATTGGTATATTAGCGTGTATATTATCATGGTGTAACTACTACAACAAATAATTCCATAAGTAATCATTAGAATTCGCTATATAATAATGAAGATATTAAGAGAGGCCACAATATACATATATACTGGCCATACTTACCTTCTCCTCTACATATCCCGAAGATATTTTTCTCTCTGAACACGATGTCAGATTGACAGAATTTGCGTAACATGTCATGATTTTTAATAAATTGAAATAAAATAAACTAAAAGTCTTTGAAGTATGTACTATGACATTTCAGAGAAAAAAAAGTGATTTTTATTGAAACGCATAATGGTTACATCCATTTTATTTATAAAATATCAATCCAATCTATATCTATAAAATATCAAACTCCTGTTAATTATAATTTTCAACTCTACAATATAAGTAATTTTACAATATAATACAGCATATATGTTATATTAAATTAAAAATTATATTGTGAGTGGGAAATTACCACACAGGTACGTTACATGTAACTTTATATTTGCAGAAAATATTGAGCTTTATATTAAAAGTGATTAAAAATAAAAGTTTTTTGTATATTAAATTTTAGACTTTTAATATAAATAAATCTTATGCATTTAGAAATTTTTAAGAGATCTTACTTTAAGAGATCTTACTTTAATAGATCATTAATATCCCGGCTTAGTTACAAGACATATTAAATATCACTGAGCATCGAATATTAAAAAAAAAAAAAAACACAAAATGGCATCCAACTAAATTTTTACTAAATAGAAGTTGACGTAAAATTGCTTAAGAAATACATCAACAAGTTTGTCCAACTATTTCAACAAAGATTCTTTACCTAAATGTATTTCAGATCTTTTACAAATATATATAATAGGAATTTCTTTGATTTACCTTGACATCACCAAACATTTCAACCAGATCGTGGGAACCGCTGCCAAGTGCGAGATGGTATAATATATCCTGATCCATGAGTTCGATATTGGGGTTTCGTAATCGTACGGAGCCATCGCTGTACCTGTAAAAAATGGAAAACCAGAAAATCATGAATATAATAAAGTATTTAGTACAATAATTGAATAATTTCGCGAATAATAACCGCGAAATAGATAACATGTATCATAATACTACAATCATAGCAAAATATTTGATTAACGTTTTCGCAATATACGAATATGATAAATTCCCCTTGTTTATAAAATATACAATTACCCGTTTACACAAGATAATTAGTATTCAGAATTATTAACTATGATGTTTGAATAATATTTAAATTATTATATATATTATCTTATTTCTGATATTTAGTGTATATTTAAGCAAGAATATTAATATTTAAATGTATAACATTTTAAATTAATTAAAAATCGGCAATTTTTTTTGTATAATACATTACGGTTCTCTACTGTTTTTTTTTTTGTAATACTATTAAAGATAACGATTAAACCATTGAAGACGATAAATGCCTTTATATTGTAAATCTCAGCGTTTGCATAGTCTCTGGGTTATCTCTAGATCGCGAGGCATAAGCGAGCTCCGATTAAATTGCGGTGATGGCCTTTGACATCACGACGTCATGAAATTGATTCTATGGCGAACGATAGAACGGGCAATCGCATCAACGTCGAAAATTGACTTCGTTAACGTACTCGTAAGCCTAATAAAAAGTTCCGATTGTCGACGGATTCGCGCATCGTAATTAAATCATCTCCGTTCGATGGCCGAATAAATGTATTTCGTTTCTGATGTCTCGGCAATCGGAATGTATTGGGTTGTCCGGAAAGTTCGTGCTGATTTTGAAGGAAAATTGAAACGCAGAAGATTTAAATTTTTAATTTCATTTATTAAATTTAAATCTTTTGCGGCACGAACTTTCTGGACAACCCAATACAACGTGATAATAAGAAAGAAATCCTCTGCGACGTATAACAGTTCAATATTTGTGGAAAATGATTCGATGAAAGAATGAGAGATTCAATATTTATACTTTGACATGCAGATTTAGGAGTAAAAATATAAAGGTTGTGGAATATGGATTGTCAAAAGCAATATCTATAAAGATATTATATTTCAAATACAGAAATGGGTCAAGATGGAGCTGAGTAGAACAGCAAAGTGCTCGTCTTAAGGCTCGCTCGATTGTTTATTTTTTCAGATTACTTGGAAGAGTTTTCTATGGAAGAAAATATTCACCGATAGTTCAGGTTGGCCTATTGTTTCTTGGTGTACGATACCGCTCGGCAACATAAATGTATACACTTCTTTAATTTCTTGTTATTGATTTATGAACGTGAAATCACAAGCGTTTATTAATCCGTTTAACTATGATGATCGCTAATCTAATGGACAATATTCATGAGTCACGTTTGTTATACTTTGACATCTGTTACTTATATCTGTGTCCGAAGAAACTTTAAATGCTTATTACAATTTGCTTACAATTTGCTACAATATAGTTTCGGTCATTATCTTTTAACAATAATAAAAATAAAAATGAATCTAGAATAGGAAAGAAAGGCTAATAAAAGTTAACTAAATTATTAAGCGCATGTATTTGTATAATTTACTGCGTTTATATAAATTAATATTTTGTGATTATTACGTATTAACATTCGTATTGTTCTTATTAGCTTTTCTTTCCTATTTAGTCTTTTATTCTTTATTTTGATTTTTATCATATGTCGACTTTTGTTGCATGTGGTATTAAATGATTAAATGGTATTTAAATGAGAATATTCAAACTTTTTTCGTTATGATGAACAAAGAAAGGCCTCCGGAAAAAAATTTATGAGAGATACGTTTAATATTTGATGAGAAATATATTATCATAGAAAAAGGTATATTATAATGTTTGATCTTCTCATTAGTATATTCCTCACATCGTCTGTACAACTTGTAACACTGTCCACGTTGTCCTCCTGAGAAATTTTGCATGCATAACTAGTATGAAGATGTTCACCAATTTCCATCTAAATGTCTCACTATGTATGTAAGCTATTCAAAGGCTATTACTTGCGCTTCTTCAAATATAGATTGATGGATATGAAATAATTATTAATTCATGTCTCCATGGAAATTTAAGAAAGGTTTTTTTTTTGATTCTCAACTATATGACAGTTAACTTAATCACGTCTTGGATTATGTTTCTAATAAAGTAAAGTTCAGCTAAAATTATCTGGGAAATAAGTTCTGATGTTGAGATCGAGTTAATAAAGAAAATAAAAGACTTTCAAAACTTATTAAACTTTTAATAGATATTGCAGATGCAGCAATACTTCCTTTTCCATCAATTTAAATTATGAAATTCAATTTAATTGGATTGGATTGAAGTAGAATTAAAAATTTAAGGTTTATTCTTGATCTCATTCTAATGTCGTTGATTAGAAAGTTATAATGACGAATAAACATTATCTTTTGTATCTTCGAAGGTACATGACCCGAACAAGAAATCGTCTTCCCTATCCCTTAGATAAAAATCAGAGAAACAAATATATAATCTAATATTTAGGACCACACACATATTTTTTTATCTTTTAATCGCAATGAATTCTTTATTTTTTCTATTTCCTTCGTTATCGAATAAAACTCGAAGAAGAAAAATCCAGACAAGCCTCTAAATCTAATTTTTTGTCACTAACCATAGCTTCAACTGTCTATTGCTTATCTTTATCTTGATTTTAATCTTTGAATTAACATTAAAATAGTTTTGCCGGGAATATGTAATTCATAAATCATCATCTTTCTCCAAATCATCTTTCCTTTTATCCGTAATTATGTAAAAATCGGAGAAGAAAACTAGTTATATAAATTGATATCTACTTAGCTGCATCTTTTTATTCGCAGCTGTAACTGGTTCGCCATCCTATTAACAGATTTCTTCGAAATCTTTTTTATTTCTTATATTTCTCGTCGATAAAAATCAAAGAAAAGAAACCTCTAAGTATCAAATCTACAATCAATTATTTATTGATTATAACTTCAACTAATTGTTGCTTATCATTATTAATTTGATATTTTAAATAAAATAAATATTAATTTTTAAGAAAAAAATCTTGTTTTCTGCCACCCATGAGATATCTTTTTGCTCGAAGAAAACTATCCAAGGTTTCTCATTTGGCGTTATCTGTCTTTTGTATGACTTTGCGACGGGCTTTTCATTATTATCTTCACGCAAGCTCGACAGAAACTATGCTCACACGCGAATAATATAGGGAATGTGAAGATATACAGTCTGTTGTCTATACCACGGAGTTGCGCTCGCCATATTTCCGTTGTTATCATCGCAAGACACAACCATGCATCTTCGTTTCATCGTCAGAATAGTATTATAGTTCTAGTACCTCTTCTTCGCGTAACTCGCAATAATTTCTCATTTCGCTCATACCGAAGAAATGGATAATCGATTTTCTACTTTATGCAGTGTATTCTATGATAAATATGAAAAAAATATATTTTATAATATATTAAGGCAATTAATGGATGGTTATAGATATGATTATACATCAGAATGTTCCGAAGTTTGTAAATTAAAATATAACAAAATATTGCAAAAAAATTAAAAAATATAATTTATATAAAAGTATTTGCCATTTGCCGTTTAAATTTTATAATTTTTTTAATAAAGGTTAAAAACTATGTAATTATAGTCACAGATTACGATTAAACGGCCATTTATTTGTAAATCACCGCATGTTAAAAGTGTTTGGTTGACATGCATTATCTATGTGCGACTTACAAACAAACGATCGTTTAATCGTAATTAATTTAAAATTACCGTAATTAGTCAAAAAATTAACAATTTAAAATTGGATGCTTAGAATTAGTCGTTTAATCATAATTATCTATAATTATGTATATTATATAAGTATGTATGCATAATTATATATAATCTAAAATTAGTCTAAAATTACTTAGTTTTTGACTTTTAAAAATTATTATTCGGATAACAACTAGCAAATATGTTTATACTTTTGTTGAAAATTTTCTTGCTGTGATATTTTGATTCGTAAATTTTGGGGTATCCTATATATTTCTGCTTTTTTCCTATTGAATAAATCGATTAATATTCAAGAAACACATAAAAATCACCAAAAAAAGCAAAATGATTTAATTTTGATTCTTAACGTCAATAAACAATTATTTTAACAATTTTAATAAAAAAATCTTTGACTTTCATGACATCAAAATAAAATCAAAATAAAGTCATTTTGACTTTCTCTTGACTTGGTGTGTTTTTCGGTTAGCATAATTTAAATAAACTATTGCTATCAGAATAATAATTTTATTAACACCATTAGTGTATTACTTACATACATAATTAAATTAATAAATTAATTGGGCAACAATTTATTTATAATTATATAAAATGTTAATATCGACGTTATGAACTATTACGTAATATTGAAATATTCTATAATAGAATTAATATGGCATATAATACAAAAGAAATTATTCCACTTTCAACAATTAATATATTATATGTAAAAGAGAGAAAAACGTATAGAAATGACCAACGTTTGTGCACATAATCCTTTATTATCAACGCCAACGTAGCGAATTAATGCATGTCGATTCGTTGAAATTCAAAAGTGCAAATACCCCATTTTCTTATGTAAAAAATTTCATATTCGTAATAATAATAATCTACAGCAGAACTGCAAGAGAGACTTGTTCTATAGTACAATTTCCAATTTATTTTATATTACTTTCAAAATATAAACGAAATTTATCATTTGCTTGGCAATTACAGTCTATTTGTTTTTTTTTTGAAACGAGATATAGAGTTATGAAATTGAACTCAACAAGCAAAAAATGATGATGTATTTTTCCAGCAAGTCACGAGTCTCTTGACAGTATTCACGACCAATCCTGTGAGAAAAATTGTGGTCAGTCAAGTCTGTTTGTTGAGACCTAGCTACCAGTTTCCTGTAAAAAGAAAATACTTCATCCAACTGCGGTACTACCTGATTTCTGTATTCCCGTCTGCCAACTTTACGCAGAACAAACATAATGATCTAACTCCGTATATCGTAAAATGGATTTAATGGAATGAAATGGAAAAAGCAGCCTTTCAAACATCAATCTATTTGTGTATTTATTGCATGTTTATAGATTTTATATTTTGACAAGTTAAAACTGCACTACGATATATCAATAAACATTTTCGTTTACGTAAATTTAATTTACCCAATGAAATAAAATGACAAACAAATAACAAACACATCAGCAATTCATATTTACAATTATACTGTAATTTTTTTAAATTTCGATCTTTTGATAATAACATTTTGTAAAACAATATTATAGCTTTTAATATTTAATTTTTTAAATTAATTCTTACATAAAAATTCGTTTTTTTGTCAATCATCAAACATAAATTCACATATATAAAATTAATTTTAAACAATAATTGAATAACATTGTGTAAAAAAGATTTAATCCATTAAGTTGAAAAAATAATTTATATACAGTAATTTACGAAATTGATCAAATACACAATTACTTAACGATTGATTTGAAGAAGATAATCGAGATGGAAATAGTCTTTCAAAAAAACTTTATAACAATTATTGTACATCACTGTATAATTGAGTTAGTATAAATGTATAAATAAAGAAGAAAAATATGCGGTTTAATAATATTTTTGCATGAATTTTGCAATTTCCAGAATAAACTGTACGCTGATTATTTTTCGGTCTTAAATCTACAATCCTAAACTAAAGTAGTAATATGTATAAAAGTATGTAGTATACAATTCTTAATTATAAATTGATTTATTAATTTTAAATTATATTTATTTAAAATTTTTATTCAGCGAAATATTTACTATTTTTTGGTTATTTTTTGCTCGTTTTGCTATAAAAATTTAAATAAAACTTAAATTTTTTCTAATGTGCTACACTATTAGAAATGTTCTTAAATTTCATTAAATTTTAAATTACACAATTTGAATTTAATTTCATGACATTAAATTAAATTAAATTTAATGTATTTATAACTAAAAAGTATATTTGTGTACATATAAAATTCAATGTATTTTTCATGAAAATTTATGAAATTTAATGTACTTTTCATAAAATTTTATTTAAAGTACATTAAAATTTCATAAATTTCATAATGTACACGTTCGTTACATTTTAAATAATTACTGTAACTTAATTTTCAGTTAAATCATTCATACTTTTTTAATTTCTTTATAATCACGAGCTTCATTTACATGTAAAGAAAGCTCGTGATTACAACAATATAACAATAAGAAAAATATCTAGTTGAATTAATTGGAATTCTGAAAATGAATGAATCAGAATTTTCTGGTTGAATCCATTAATTCTACACTGAAAGAAAAGATTGGCTGAATATGGCATTGTATTTTTAATTGGTTGCAGCAGTTAATTAAAAATGCTATGCCATCTAATTTGCTGCATCCAATCTTTTCTTTCATTATAGTTGAAATAATCGGAATTCTAATTGATATAATCAGACTCTTCTGGTTCGTTCTCAGGGTTCGTCTGATTCTTGGCTGGTAAGTGCAAGGTAAGACCTTTCAGTTTTCATTGTCTGTAAAAACACGTCCCTACCTAACCGGATTGACGTATTCTCTGGGTTCCATGACCTTGTCCTGCTCCATAGGTGGCTTTAACGAGCAAATGTGCTCCTCCGACTCGTCCAGAATCCTGTCCTGGCAGGCGCACGTCGGCATCCTGATTTGTTTTTCAAATCACAAATTGCACCACCTTGGAAATTAGTAGATCGTCGCACGGACAGAAGATTTTGCGGAACTGGTTAATTCTGATTCTTACTTCCGAGGGTAGCGATCCATTAATGTGAACGATATCAGATGGCACGATAAGTCGCACGTTTCGTGTTGAGCCGATCGACAATATCAGAAAATAGTTGTCGGCGATTGCGACGGGATCTTTATATGTCACTCGAGACAAGTACCATGCCTCATTCTCACCCCACTATGTCGCTGCCATTTGTAGCCAATCGCCGGACACGTTCTCTTCAAACACGAATACGCGTAACCGGTCATTGGCTGGTGCAAGTGCAAGTCATAGACCGCCAATGCAGACATCCATGTCGTGCCAGTTCACACGACTATCGGTAGCAGAATGCATATATAGGGTAGGGATGAGAGATCTCGAATCGATTTTCTGAAGATCTGAATCACTTGGTGCGTTCATTCAATGTTCGCTTCAATCGATCATTTTGGTCTTAAGTCTATTTTTTGTGTCTAAACTTATCGTGTACAATTTTGGAACTTAAAGTGAGATAGGTATACACTTTCTGGGAAAAAATATTTCATGTGTAATTATATAAAATTATATAAAATTACATATAATTATATAAAAAAAAATTGACATATTTTATATATAATATTTTTTCTAGGTTGATATCTCGAAAGTGAAAAAGAAAATTCTAGTAAGAATAAAAAATTTTTTGTTGTTCAAATGTTCCACAAATAATGCTTTGCAATGTGATGCCTCAAGTGGAACACACTCCGGAAAAAAAAATCGATTCATTTAGTCTAGCGGATCGAGATGACTCAGGCAAACAGGGAGTTGTCGTCTTCAAAAGCAATTTCAAAAATCAGATTTACGTGCAGAATATCTTATTTTCAAATCTTATCCGGATGAAATCTGTAATAATAAGAAAAATTAAAAATTTTAATTAACACACAATTTCAATTTGTTAAAAATGTAGAATTGTACATAGAATTTCTTGTTTCTTTGCTTCAGTCACTGCAAAAGTGTGCGTATAAAAGTTTCGATTGGACAGAATAAAGTATCTTTGCACAATTTGAGCACACAGTTACATTTATTTCCATTTTAAACTGGATGCCTCGATTAAGCACTTTATCTATATCATTAGCTATTTTATTTTATTGATCGACAACAACCGTTTGCGGGTTTCTTAATAGTCCGCTCCATTAACTCTTTATATGAATTCATTAATTTTCTCCAATAATAAAACATTACTTCAACATTAACAAATATCAGGTATATCTAAAATTGACATATTCGTTTGACTTGTAATTTGAAATAAAACTTAAGCGATCTACAATAAGCCTTAAGCTGTAAGAAATTTATTTATCAATCGTAGTTGATGACTTTTCTCTCATCTCGGTAAAAAATGTTTCATGCATGAATATGTATAAATATTGTATGTATAAACATAGGGTAACTCCGGCAAATACACCGCGCTGGGATTTACCGCAGAAGTCAGAAAAAATAGAAGGAGTGAGGGTAATTTTCTCGCTACTCTACTCTCTGTTACATGCCTTTATGTTATATGTAGTATAGTATTACGATTTCAGCTTCTTACTATTAATATTAATGAAATTATTATGAGTTGAATCGATTTGTCATTGTAATAAGTAACACCATCATAAATTATTATCTACATAAAATAATTACTGTAGGGCGTGTAAAAGATTTAATGGTTATTTCATGATATATACGTGTAGTGGAAAAGTAAAGCATGTTGTGTAGCAAAATACAAGTGCTTTGCTTTCGTTTATTAAGTTTGTCTTGTATATCCCACCTGTTTGGATATACGGCATTTTTAGCAAACGAGATTTATGCCCAAAACATAAAGTGCGCAGATTAAATTCAGTGCATTAAATGCAATAAACACATTATATGAAATATGTATCTCATGTCATAATACTTGTAATATATGTTGGAAGAAATTATAATTATTATTTATTATTTCATATTTATCATTCTTATTTCTTAAAACTTTATAAGCACAATTTTATAAATTGTTATGTCATTATATTGTGTCGTTTTATTTATATGCACTATTTGTAAATTTTCCATGAGCTGTACATATCCCCTTTCCTCTTAGAGTAGTCATATATCCTATCTCTATGGGATATGCGGTAAAAAATACAAAGATTTCTAATATTCTTTTCGTAGTAGTAGACAGTACAAAGTTTTTATTGATATAATTCGTTTACTCCTCCCCCCCCCTCCCATAAACATAGTAAATAATACTTTAATAATAAATTAAGTTTTTGATAGATGCGGCGTATATACCGGAGTTAGCCTACATAAATATTCATAAACATGTATAATCATATACGAAATATGTCTATATATGTTCATACATCTCTTATTCTTTTGTAAAATTACTTTTTAGTGTAATAATAATATTAATGTGAAAACATTAAAAATAATTAAAGAAATAATTTTCGCATTGTTCATTTCAGAAAGAAACAAGTTTGGGAAAATGTATAAAAAATTATTCATACACAATTATACATAATTTTAGATATAATTATACGTAAATAATTTTTTTACATTCGTTCAAACTTGAATTTTTTCTAAAACAAACAGTGTGAAAATTACCCTTTTAATTATTTTTAATGTTTTCACATTACTATTATTATTTTTATTATATTAAAAAGTAATTTTACAAAAGAAAGAGGGATGTATGAACACAAATAAACATATTTCATAGATGATTATACATGTTTATGAATATTTATGTATGTTTATACATATTTGTACATATTCATGTATGCATGAAAATTTTTTTTACCGGGATTCGACTATGATTAGTTAATTCTTTACGATTTGATACTTGAAACTTAAGTTTTATGCCTTAAAATCTTATTGACGCTGCTTTAAACAGACTATGGGTAGGAGAGACTGGGGACAGTTGCAATGGAAGTAAGTTGTAACAATGCGTATATTTTTTAAATATTATAATAAGAGCTAAGCCGTATGTAAAAAAAGTTATATATACTGTGCACAGACAAGCCACATAAGTGTAAATTTACGATTTATACTTTTTTGCTTTAAATTTTCAAATAAATTTTTATCACATTTTCAATTTATTGGTTCTAAAATACGTTTTTTCAAGTTCATGCATGCCTTTTTTTAAATATTTTTAAGTGATTTCAAATATATTTATGTATAGTAAATTTTGACAACATTGGTTTGGGGTTAAAAATACCGTATCACTAGGATACATTGTAACACTATTACAATTAATGGTAAATGTTAAGAAGAGCCCGTTCACCTCAAATTTTGATAAAAATACTGAATCGATATATTTTCACAAAAATAAAAATAAAGATCTGACAAGAAAAAAAAGTCGCTCTGCTTCGTGAACCGAAATATATTAAGTTGACGACTATTCAGATTAGGAAATACCACAGCCATGAAATACTGTGATGCAAGCACGCGCTAAGGTCACATTGTCATGCTCTATGGTCGCGTGTGAATGCGTTGTAAGTATTTCTTATTGTGTATCTGTAATATCTATCTGTAATAGATATTATTCACTGCTTTACAAGCACAAATTCACTGCTTTAAAAACAAATTATCTGTTTTGAAACACAAATTTACTGTTTTAAAAACACAAATTCACTGCTTTGAAACAAATTCTCTAAAACATAAATTCTGCTTTTTAATAGCAACTGCTTTTTAATAGCAAATTTACTGTTTTTTTTAAATAAAAATAATATAAGAAGATAATTTCTGTTTTAGAACAGATAATTTATTTTTAAAGCATTGAATTTGAGTTTTTAAAGCAGTGAATTTATGTCTTATAAGAGATAATTTATTTTTAGAACATGTTATAACTTTCTCTAGCTGTTTTATTTTGTGCCAAATCGGAGCAAAATGATACTTAATTAGGATTTTGATATTTTATTCATAAATAGCTAAAATTACACTTTTTTGCAAATAGTATTATAAATCTAAATAGTTATTATGTCATGTGCATTAAAAGAAATAAATATATAAAAAAAACATATGTACCTTTCTAAAAATTGGTACAACTATCCTAGTCTACCCTACCGAAATTTTTTAAACCTATTAATTTATATTTTTTGAAGCAGAATCTAAAATTATATGTATATGTATATGTAATGAATATCTATTATATAATTATATTTATATATTATATAATGATATATTATACAATATACATAAATTTATTATATAAACTTCTTATAATAAAAGAATAATTTTAAAACTTGATATTTTGATATAGCAAATCGAAAAGTACATCCATGAACTCTAAATTCTGTAGCTGTAAAAGCGTTCATCATTTTAAGATTGATCTCTGATAGATTACACGTATCAAATTTTTCATGAGTGTTTCACGAGCTAGAATCACAGTGCGAAATAGCAGTGCGAAATGAAATTCACTGTTTCCTTTTTTGCCAGACCGAGAAATTGGAGTTATTTTTGCGCGATTAAAAGGATCACCGAAGACGTTACGTAATCAACCTCCTCGATCCACAATTTCACACACCTGCCTGCTCCGAGGAAACATAGTTCGGGGCTCTTTCATTTCCGTCAGTATATCCATTTCTTTTTTACACTTGGGTGTATTTCTCCATAGAAAATCAAGGGGGTAAATTGTATTCGCAAAACTTCCACAAGCAATTCGTTTAGAAATTGTTCCAAAGCTTCCCGCGGGATATCGATAAATAAATATCATCTCGATGGACCAGCTGTGAGCACACTTTCTTAATAACGCTCTGGTGAACCACTTTAATTTCCGCCGTGCGTTTTCGAATCATTAAACGCGCGAAATTTTATATTGCCGAAATAAGATACATTTGTTATGATATTTTCTTTTCCTTTATAATGATATATAACTAATAAAATTTTAATAAAAGAAATTATACTAAGAAGAAGAGTTATGAGTCAAAACAAAATAAATTTTAGAGTACATATGATATAGTTGACATTAAATAACAAAAATAAAAGTAAAAACAAGATAAAATATATCTACATATAATAAAATTAATGTTTCAATCTCCTTTGAGTCATTTTCAAAGTTATAAATTAATATGTATATATAAACAATTGACTAAAATTAATTAACAAAGATAACTAATTATACAGGTATAATGACAAAAAATGATTAAAAATTTAATAATAAAATTTTGTTATTTCTTTATAAAAATTATCATCAATGTGATATCATATCAATTTTTCGTGATAAAATCTTTGATAAATTTCTTTTTCATTTAATATAAAATCAATGAAAAGTTCCATCACTGCAGTGTCCAACAAGTATATGTATCTTTCCTCTGGTTGTTTAATTGCATTTCTAATAATATATGTGGATCACTTTTATTTCCGACTTTTGTTGTATTTGTATCGAATCACGAAGAGTCACGAACTTTATGTCCTTGGTTCTGATAATATCAGAATCGCTCTCACGTCACGATGTCGAAAAAATATGTCTTCCATTATTTTCGAAGATCAGTTGTTGTTTATTTTGTTGTGATCACGATCACTTTGTGCCAAATAAAAATATTAACATATACTAATTTTCACAGTTCACGAGTCATTATTCATGCAAATCATTACAAGCACGATAAATCGGAGCACAGACAGGAACGTTAATCGTTCGATAATCTTCATACTGTGAAATGATGCTGAATCGTCGCTACTTTTAGACTGATGCCAACCAATGCTGTACTTGCTACATCAAGTGCATTACTGTCTTTTGGCAAGCAGAAAATGTCTTAAGATAGCATAAGCTTAAAATATTCATACATTTGATATTTATTTATTTTTGATACAGTTCAATAAAAAATTAATAGATATATGTATAGCTTAATGAACTATCAATAGCTCATAATATAAACGATTAACACATACAAGATTATAATTAACGATTAAAAGAACAAAAATTATTTGCGAGCTAAACTTCTGCAGAAGGAATGTAAATAGCAAAATCAGAATCTTTAATTGAATTTAACATTTCATTATAATAAAATTATAATATTATAATTTTATTATATTATTTCATTATCTAATAATATTCGGTAAAAAATTTTTCATGCATGAAGTATATAAATATGTATAAACATACATAAACATGCATAAATATAATATTCATAAATATGTATAATTATATACAAAATATGTCCATACATGATTCATACATCTTTCTTTCTTTTGTAAAATTACTTTTCAATGTAATAGAAATAATAGTATTGTATGTAATAGTAATGTGAAAACATTAAAAATAATTAAAGAAGTAATTTTCATATTGTTTTAGAAAAAAACAAACATGGAAAAATGTAAAAAAAATTGCTCATACATAATTATGCATAATTTTACATATAATTATACATAAGTAATTATTTTACATTTCTTTAAACTGATTTTTTTTCTAAAACAAACAGTGCAAAAATTATCTTTTTAATGTTTCCATATTATTATTTCTATTACACTAAAAAGTAATTTTGCAAAAGAAAGAAAGTTATATGAACACGTATGAACATATTTCATGTATAATTACATGTTTATGAATATTTACGCGTGTTTATACATATTTATATATTTATATATTTATATATATTCATGCATGAAAAATTTTTTACTGGGATTACATATAAAATAAATTTAATTCAATAAAGTACTGTAAAAAGATCTCATTGCATTAATTGAAATTCTGGTTAAAAATGGACAAATCAGATTTTTCTGATTAAATTTATTAGAATTTTAATTGAGATAATCAGAATTCTGATTGATAAGAATTTTCTGGTTCGTCCATTTTTAATCAGAAATTTTTTTAGTGAAGTTTCATTTTTTCTCTTTTTTTTTAAATCTTTTTAAAAATAAATGATAAATAACAATAAAAATGCACTCTTCCAGTGAAATTTTTATTTATATTTAGTATTTATATATAGTTTACAATGAGTTATAAATAATAAAATTCATATGAATAAAAAGATTCAAAAGAACTTTGATTGAAGCTAATTTTTTTGAAAGATCGATCAGACGATATTATTATGGAATTTATCGCATATCTGATAAAGTAATATACGTCAGGTAGACATCTATTAGGATTATCTAAAAGAATACATTTTTATAATAATAGATCAGTTACACGTTTTAATCAATAGGTGCTTTTCATTTAGTGACACATGTTAACACAAACATCGTTCCGTCTTTCTTGATATCAAGTTCAAATAACAAATAACAAAGATGGAGTGACTTATGTCGACTTGTATCACTAATGCTCGTTTCCATCAATGTAGATTAATTTTAATCTCGGTTCAACTTCGTTTTTTCTGTTCTAAAAATTAGAAAAAGACAAAGAGTAAATTGAACCGAGATTAAAGTTAATCTACGTTGGTGGAAATGGGCATAAATGGAAAGCCAATTACATATAGATTATAAAGCAACAATCATAAAGATTTCTCGAAAGAATCTGGGAACGTAGTCACGTTTAATTTCTTTATTAAAAAAAAATGTTAAGATAATAAAAAATGCTGCGATATCGCAGCGTAATCTAACTGGATGATAAAATTAATAGATATAGGATTCTGACAAAAGGAATATATTTTTTACAATTTTATTTATGAAAATTTATTTTAAAATCTATTTAGATGAAAGACATGATGTTATTCATATTGTAATGTATATAAGTCGTTATTCATATTTAATATATCATCGAAATAATATTTCTGCGAAGCCGGTTAATTTTCTTGTTGCGTTTTATTCACGGACATAATTGCATATTACAGTTTTATATAATGAGGAATTAATAATATAATAGTAACAGTTTAAAAATAAAAAGACACGGAATGTTATGACAATTACTCACGAAATTTCCATTATCAATGGAAATTTAATTTGCTCAATTTGGTAGAAATATATCTTTGATTGAGTAAAAACATATTGATCTGAAATTCTATATATACATACAGTGAGAAAAAGTATTCGTACGAGGAAATTTATTATAAAAAAATCTGATTCGTAGAAAATAAACATTAATTAGCAATTTTATACAATGCATTCTACAAATTATGCATTATACAAATACATTCTGTTCTAACATAAACGCATGTATTTCTTTAGAAGCTACATTTTGTCATCTGTACGAATACTTTTTGAACATTCAAACAATACAATTTTTAATTTTTGCTTATTTTTCAGATGATATATTTTATATCATTAATACGCATCTTTTTGGTACATATAATTTTAAAAAAACATACAATCTATTTTATTCTTTCTTTTATAAATAAATTGTTAATTAAACAAGACCAACAAGAAATGATTGTCAATTAAATGTCGAATCGACATCAAATTGATGTTGAAATCATAATATTCATATCGATAATATTCATTCGATAATACTCATTTCTCGTTGAATAATATTTACTTTTTAAAAATAAAGTTTTTTTAAAAAATATTTTCTTTGTACAAATATACATTACTGAGGTATCAATAAATTATGTAATCAAAATATGTTATACATAGCCTTTTGATGAGATTTTACTTTCTCAGTTTCTCAAAAGAAAGGAAGCGATTAATTTTATCGATGATTAATATTGAATAAGAAATGGTGGAAATATTGAATAAGAAGTGGTGTTCGCAGATTCCTTTTGATCATGTATACCTAGTAAAAAGAAAAAAATAAAAAAGTAAATAGCGTGCATAAAGTTTCGGTATCTATATAGTTATCCAAATTAATATAATATTTATTTGTTTATAATTATTTATTTATTTATTTTTCAAGCCTCTATAGAAAATTCGTTGAAACAAATGCATTTACCGTTCTACTAAATCAATTCAATCAATGCGACCGAATGATTTTCAATTTAATTACAAATGCGTGTAAACTTCGCTCTTTGTTGACTTTTCGCCTGTTATTCTACTTATTTCAAACTTGTTTTTCTTCTCTATAGAAGCGGAATTCCGTTATACAAGCGATTATGTTGTCGTCTTTTTGTCCAAGCTTTTAATTTCGCTTCCTATCGCATGCATGACGTATATACAACAGCCAAGCGCTTTTACGGCGTCCATCCATTTTGAATTTAATCGATGAATATAAATTGAATAAACTATATTGTTCCACTCCAGGCACCGCGATGCTGTAGTAATATCCGTCGCCTCGCAACTGATATCTGACAGGAGTCGTTGATATCTCGCCGTTTCAAACTTTAGAACTCAACGATGTGTATGCGAATCTACGTTATCAGTCATGGACACGTGTAAATGCTCGCATTTGTAAATTCAGACCTAATGCAAACGACAATTGCGATCGCATAATGATGTTTATCATGAAACGTATATAATGCAATATGCGAGAACGTGCAGAGTGATCCGTATTATAAATGTCAACATGTTATAATGAGACATGTCTCATTAGCTTCAAAACTGATAATGGAACAATCATTACTTCGCATGGTTTTATAAATGTAATGGAATTACCACACTAAGAAAAAGGAGAATTTTGAAAAGAGCTCGATGTTTAAAAAAGTGTAATTAAGGGAATAATGCTTTTTTATAGATTTTGACTTTCTACGTATGTGATAAAATTATTAAAACGTTTGTGGCATTTGGGGAACACTTCGAAAATTGAGTAATATGGTATTTATGTAATTTCAATATTCTTCTTAATTTTTGAGATGTTTCCCAAACGTCACGAACATTTTAATAACTTTGTCGTATTCAAGAAGTTAAAATTTAAAAAAATACTATTTCCTCTACTTATATCTTTTAAGCAAACACGGGCTTTTTTTAATATTCTCCAAAAGAGGATTTTTGTTCAAAAAGGTGTAAGTAAAAGGAATTTTTTGTAGACTTTTAATTTCCTGAATATGATATATTAGGAGTATAATTTAGTTTTGAGAATTTTTTCTCAAAAACTTATTTATTTAAACAATATATCAAGTAAATATTTATAGTAACTGTACGATCAACATTTAATTCTCTGGCAAGTTCTAACATGAATTGTGCTGGATTTTCATTCAATAATGCTTACAAATCTGCATTTTCCAGCTTTTTTCGTTGACATTAAAATCACCACTTTTGGTGGAATCGACAGAACGAATATTTACATGCGCGCGCGCGCGTCTTAATTGATAAAGCAATATCACCATAAGTTTCTATCAGAGTTCTATGACCTTTAGTCGTTTTTCTTCTGATTAAGAAACAAAAGCAATGCATGTCGAAAATGCTCTTTAGAAAGTTCTATTTTTAAAATGATATAAATACGATATTTACTGCGTCTATTGTTAGTAAACGACTAAATATTATGGAGTAATATTAAAGCATTAAGAAATAATAACTAATTGGAACTTATCTTCGACAACACTGACATTAATGCCATCTTTTGCAAAATCCTCAAAACTAAATCATACTCCTAATAATTATTAAAAAGTTCGTGACATTTAGAGAACATTTCAAAAACTAACCCTCTTAGTACATTATAATGTACTAACATCAAATTTGAAGACATTATCCGTTGAAATTATTTAATAATAATAATGTAATAATAATCTGAGAATATAACGTAGTTAATAGAGAGTGTATTTATTGTATTCAGTTTCCTTACTAATAAGTATAAATTTCGAATATTTCGATTCTTTTTTGAGTCTTCTTTAGCGAAACACATACAATCCAATGTGTAAGGACATTTCATTCTAGATGGAAGCCACTCCTGGATTGACATGGATGCAAAGTAAAATTTATTTAATTCTATTAACATTATCTGAGATTAGATCTGTGATCAATAGACATCGGATTCTAATGCAATTTCATGTTTTTTTAGAAAGCAGATTTTAAATAATATCAAAATAGAAATTTGTCTTATTAAAAAAGCATTCTAAAAATCAGGATTGGCAATTAATAACGCATTTGTAACGTCGTTATCGTTACAAGTTATTTTTTACGGTAACGAAAATGGGTAATGACGTTACATTTTCTTCTGATTAATGTAAGTTCATGGTAACACAATTACATTTTTGGAGTAATGGTAACGATTTCACTTTTCAGTTACTTTCATCGTTACTTTATTTCTAACTATGTAAAAGTTTAATCGTAACTATAGCCTCAGAAAACAGATGAAAGACATTAACAGTCTGATGGCTGTCTAAATCACAATACCCTTTTTTCATTGTATTCATAGTTTACACGTATAGACTAACTCAGATATAATCTTTACAATATATTTAATTTCTTAAAATGAAACTTTTTCTGTGTCATATCTCACAAATTAAATATATGTATATAATGCAGATTATAAACAATATTATTTTTTTATTGTATATAATTTTACCCTTAGAGTTCATGATGAGTTGTTTGTATCTTGTTTTTTTTCTTCGAAATACTGTACCTGGCTAAATAATCCTTTCTTTCTTTTTAAATATACAACTTCATAAATGTTTTTTAAAGATGTTAAAATATATATAAGGATCTTCATAATATTTGCAAAAAAATTATGGAAATTAACCCACACACAAACGACCTATCATGCATAGTAAAAGAAAATTGTATATGTATTAAAAATTAAATATGTATTAAGAGTATAATTTAAAGATATCTTATTCAAAATAATACAAAAAATAAATTTATTTAAATATAAAAATTACAAAAAATGCTATATATATTATATGATATGACAACATTCATCTATTTCATGAAAATAATACACAATGTTTACTATATAGGCATATATTTTTTGAGCTCTATTCCTCTAATAAAAAATAGAATTTTCATATCATTTTTATATTTACCGAAAAAATCTGCATATAATATTCTATTAGTGTTAAGAAAAAAAAGTGACGAAAATGTAATGATTCGTTATATTAGGTGTACAAAAAAGTTCTGAGCTTTTTTTGTAAAATTCAATCTTTATTCAAAAACAAACGAAAAAATATGGCTTTCTGCGTAACGCTAAGCTGTTCTGCAAGCTCCTTTTCAGTTTGCGTAGAGTTTATATCCAGCAGTGCTTGCAATTCGTCCGTTTCAATCTTTTCAGGGCGTCCAGCACGCGACTCATCTTTAAG
>Ga0157364_1001449_pt1 | contig 20194 bp, 12 predicted proteins | sample AttsexASBM2_FD_111476 | JGI IMG/M metagenome (GOLD analysis project Ga0157364, IMG submission 111476) | Fungus gardens microbial communities from leaf cutter ant in Ribeirão Preto, State of São Paulo, Brazil - Atta sexdens ASBM2 | ecosystem: Host-associated > Fungi > Mycelium > Unclassified ...
CCACCATGTGTTAGACATGAGATCAACATGTAGTGTACATACTACATGATGTTACTTCTTCTAGAACCTTCTATGTCTTTCTTCTTATGTCACATGACTAACCCTAACCCTAAGTTCTATAAACAGAAAAATATGAAAAGTAAATCAAAAATAAAATAAGAAAATGAGAAAAAACTAAGGTTACTATTCATATAGCATTACTTTCAAACCTTCTCCTGTTTCATATTCACTAATTCAAGTCTTCTATCCTGTCTTTTATGCTATATTCATGGATATTCTTAGTAAGTGTGAATTGTCTTTAACATGATTCTAATACTGCTATTAAAGTTTGCAAAGTTCCTTTGACCTCAAAATTCCAAATATCACTGTCAAATTTATAAAGCTCATTTACTAGACTCTGTTATTTTCCACTGCATAGAAATCACTAATTTCAATCCTATCTATTATTGTTGCTTCTATTCTTTTATTGATAGTTGTGACCCTTCTTTCTTTTTAAACTAATATTCTGAATGTTTCTATCAAAAACACTCTTGACCATACTATTCTCATCATTCCTCATAAAATAAACTGATTCAGAAGTTTGAAATGTATAGTATAGATATATAGGATGTCTTTTATTTCTAGAAATCTTAATCTATTCTCTTAGGTTTTTTTAGAGATAATATTTTATTTTGAATTAAGAGTTAGGGTAAGAGTATGATATTATATATGACTATTACTATTACACAATCACGTATCATATGAAAGGACATAGAAGATTTTAAAAGGATAATATCATACAACATGTTAACAGCATATTGATCTCATATAATACATATAGTCTTTAGGATAGGTTAGTAATAATCTTGTATAGATCAACTAGCTAGTGTATATAAGATAAACACTTTGTACTAGAAACTTTATTGAGTTCTCTTGTGTAAACTCTATACAAGATTATTCTTTTACTTTATTACTTGAGCTATTCTTGAGTTTGGCAATTTAAGATCATTTACTCTTCCTTTTTCTTGATAAAGAACACTAGTATAGATATAGTGAACTTTAGAGGCTGTATATGTCTAGTACAGAGGTTTTCTGCAATAAAATTAACTAGCTTGAACTACTCCATAGAAGATAAAGGGTATACCTTTCATGATATGAGCTCTATACTAGAAACTAGTTCAATAGTATGGTCTTATTTGCAGTGACAGAAGTCAAGTAGAAAAGAGGTTATGTTAGAGTGTAACAAGAACTATGCAATACTAGCCTTTAACTGCATACTAAAAAATTCAAAGGAAACAATATCAGTGTCAGAAATTGAAAGAAGAAGTTGAAACAATAAATATTAAAAGAAATACACAAGTAACCTTTTCTCACAAATACTTTCTCTTGCTAACACACTTCTAAACAGTGAATCTTACACTATGCAACAAGCTTCTATAGAGAATCTAGTAAATAGATTACAAAGGCCCTTAAAAGCTTTTAACAACATTATTTATCCCAGATGATATACTCTGAAGGTATTCCTCAAGTCAAATCTTACAACTGAAGAGACCAACTGATATACACCTCACCAGCCTTTTCCAAGCTGCTAGAACTCTCCAAAACTTGCCCAAAAGTAATAGAAGATACTAATAGTACCCAATTGATAAAATAATGATTAAACTGTTCTTGGATAGAGAAATTCAGGTGGAAGTCCTCTTTCTTTTTCCCTTCCACTTATAGCTTATATATTAGTCTAAAAATATAGAGAATAAATATAGAGAATAGAGACCAAGAATATAAGAAAGATTTCTGAGATCTCATAAGTATATAGTTTTTTCTCCATTGGCAATCTGATATCAGCCCAATGATTGTTTTCTGCATGCAAGTATCAATTTTATCCCTCTTCAGTCATTTCTACTAGTCACCTCTACTTACAAATCCATTCTAGACTTCTTTAGCTTCTAATCCAGCTTATTCTTGCCTTATCCTGCTATCTAAAAGTCTGTGACTATGGTACTTGTGCTTCCAAGTGCCCATAATTTATAGCTAGTCTTTTGCAAATGTGGTGGAATTTATTATTATAAAGACCTTGTTTTTCTAAGATCTAGTTTGATTAATGACTACTACACTATTAATTGAGTAGATGTCCACTTGAGAGAGTTTGAGGCATCATCTAGGAGTATAAAGTCTTCTTGCTAATACCTTCAAAGAGATCTTAAATACTTAAAAACTTTATATAAGAGTATGCTCTTTTGCAGAAAAAATTTCTAGCATAACAATGGTGGTTAGAAAAGGTATTAAAATCTTTCTTAGCAAAGACAGCCTCAAACTATTATATATGTAGAGAAAAAACTGAGATACTGTTTAGAGTGTAATTCCTATGAAAAGCTTCAAAAATCTGCTGGGATGGAGTAACAGCTACATAAAAGTCAAAAGTAGCCAGATCAGATAGTAGCAATTACCTAGCTCTTTTTCATACTGTACTATAGTCTATGGAGCAGTTCTAGCATTATTATAGTCTTTCACTAGACTAGGAAAAGAGCTTGACTAACAAGTCTCCATTACAACCTTTTCTTTCTGCTAGCTAATCTTAGATTTATATGTCTTTAGCCAAGTAAAGCCAAGGATGAGATCCTGTTTGTTTAGACTAAACATAGTAAGCCTTGCTTACTTAGAATGTGACTAATACTACAGTATTACATCTGTAATCTTGGATATTTGGCTGTCTTTATTAAGAGTATTATCAATATTGTATATGAATACAGGCCTGAAGAGTTTGTATATGTTCAGATAGTGTTTATTGAAATTTTAGTTCATAAAGATTCCAATGGCTTTGGAGTTAACTAAAGCTTGTACAAAGAGCATTTCAGAGGTATTGGTAGTCTCCAAAGTAATAGAGAAATAGAGAGAAGTTTTATAGACATCAAGTATACTAATAATAGAATGCTAGAAAAGCTTTTTCTCCTATCTGAGATATTGGGGAAGAGATGAGAAATTATGGAGTTGGAATTTTCAAGTGTGTCTATTGGGTTATTGTTCTTATTGTATTCTTTTATGGACAATACAGTAAACCTATTGTTGAGCAGCTGAAGTATATAGGTTACCAGTTACTTACAAAATCCCAACTATTAATGTTTTCCTCCAAATCTTCTTGTTCTATAGGTCCAAGTTGCTATGTGATCTCAATATCCTTCAATGTATTTAAGTTTTCTATGAGTTCCTTCCTTTGCTTAGTAGTTAATTACTACATATATAATCTTACTGGATAATTACAAACTATATAGTTTGGATCCCCACAGCAGTAGTAGCCTTAGATTGGCATAAGGTAGGGTTTTATATGATATTAGAGAGTACATCTGTAGATGCAGGAGCAGAGTTTGATATTGAGGCTCACAGATCTCTGAGCTAGGTTACAGGACTAGTGAGGATATTGTTAGTGTTATGTTCTGAAACCTGCTAGTACTCAGTCACTTCTCTCAGATAATACTGAAGGAGCTCTAAGGCTTTGTTAGTATTGATAAGAGTTATAGAATGGTTGTTAGAAGCAGATATTAATCAAGAAGTGAGAAAGAGGGAGGAAGGTTAAGATATGAAGTATGTAATCTATAACTACTAGACTCAAAATGCTTTAAGATTTCAAGAGAGAAAACTCTGTTCTATTGTTAGGATGACTAATAGAATCTATAGAGTTATATAGACTTTGACAACCTTTAGAAGAACTTAAGTATTCATTGATATAGTACTGGTAAATACCTGCTTACTTCTAGAAAATCTTCAAAGAATAGAGTAGGATTTCTAAAGATGACAAACATCTTATATAGCTAAGAGACATATTTTAATCTTTCAAATCAGCTTGAAGAAAAATAATGAAAATAGCATTATCAGGAACATTCTTGATGGAAACATTCAGAATGTCAGCCTGAAAAGAAAGAAGGGCTATTATTGATATTAGATAGAAGATTAAACTTAGAGATTAGTAGCAAAAGGTAGCAAGATTGAGAAAGCAAGTACTATGAACTTTGATGGAAGTATTTAACCTTAGGTTAAGAAAGTGAACACCACAAGCTTTGTCAGCAGTATTTGGTCTGAGATTTTAAATCTCATAGGCTTTAGCAGTAGTATTGAAGACAAAAATACAAATCAGATATATATTGCTCATTATTTAGAATAGATAACAAATAACTTTAGTATATAATAGTATTCCTTCTTTTGTCAGAATTTGCTAGTATAGACTTAAACATTTTTTAGACTATTCTCTTTATTTTTCTATTTTCTTTTCTTTATAGTCTAGTTTTTTTAGCTGAGAAATGTGATAATATTATGTGACTAGATACAACATTGTAAAACCTGTTAGAAGAACTTGAGAATTGTTATATACTAATTTGGCTACATCTAGTTAACATTATAGATAATATTTCTTTCCTCATCTATGCTCCTAATCATTATTCAGTACAAATCAGCTCTATCTATTCCATATTGATTATTCCTTAAACATTTTTGCTAGACTTTCTAATAACTTCATAAAACTTCATTTCAACATCTGAATGTCAAAAATTTTTGAAGTAGGCTTTGCTATTTTATATTTCTTTTTCTCTTCTTTTTTATATGTCAAAAAGTGTGATGAAAGCATGACATATGTTAATGTCACTGTTACACTATCATATAACTAAGTGGAACATTATAAAAACTAACTGTTAGAACAACTAAGCAAAGTTTGTAGAGTTTTATAAAGTTTAAAATCTTCAAGAAAATCTAAGTTATATTGAAACTAAGTACTACTCATCTTCAGAAAAACCTAAGAGAATGAAATGAGGTTTTCTAAATATGGTTAATGTCCTAAATACTTCTATTGTCTATTGCAATTTAGTGGAACAATATTCAAGTAACATCAAAATAATAGTATACAAATAATCAGAAACTTAAGTCAAAATATCTAGAACATTACCTGAAAAAACAGGACATAGTCAGAGTAATAGAGGGCAGTGTATTAGTGGTCTAGGAAGTCTTCTAAGAGTGTAAAATATGACTATAGGATTTAAAGTTTATAATAGTTAAGTTTATAAGACCAGTAATGTCAAGATTGCAGAAAGTGGACTTAGTTTCTTTTTATTTTTTTTCTCATTTTTTATTTTCTTTTCAATATATTTTCCATTTTTTTACTTTTAGAACTTAGAGTTAGTGACAGTCACAAGTCACAAGACACATAGAAGAACATAGAAGATTCTGGAAAAGATAATGTCATGTAGTATATATAATACATATTAACCTTAAGACTAACACATGGCTGTTTAGGGTAGGGTAGAAGTAACTAGCATGGACTATATGAGTTTAGTATATATAAAGTAGACTATCTTGTACAGAGTTCTCTATTGAGTTCTCTTGTGTTAACCCAATACAAGATTTATTCACTTATCCAGCACTAAGGACTTGAGTTTGTAACATTAGAACTCAATTTCACTTCTTGAGACCATCCAACACCAAATCCTCTTTACACTCACTCTCTATCCATCCTTAACCACAGGTAACACACCTAAAGTCAAGAAGACATAACCAGGCCCTAGGTTTAAGGGGTATACCAACTAAAAGGGGGAATTCTGGTCATTTGATTGTATCAAAGCCCACTGATACACTTCAGATATATCACCTTTTGTAGACATGCTCTATACCTTTTTCTTGTATCAGCCTTATGCTATGGGTCCTCTTGTGATCTGTTTATGCAGAGGAACAGCAGTAATCTCTAAGATGCTGCTTAGAGTAGAACAGTCTTCTTAGACCAAAATTGATATAAGTTAGTAGATAGACGAAGTAGTCAGTAGAACGTGTAAGCAGGACAAGAAGAGTGCCTACTATCACATACCGAGATTTCAAGTTTGGAGTATGAGTTGGAGAATGAGTCCAATGCAGAATTAGTCCTTTTGGCTTACCAGTCACCACCACTCACATTACCATTACTAATGTCACCACTATTGCCACCTTATATAGCCATGAGTCAACACAACTTACATGCCATTATCCAACAACAACAAGAATAGCTGGCTACAATGCAGGCACAGTTACAAGCCCTGATTGCAGGAGGGATAGCAGGAGAAAGAAGAATAGAAGGATCTAACATAGGATCCCACATGAAGATGGCCAAGCTACTAGTTTTTAATGGAGAAGCAGAGAGAGTAGGAGGATTTATTACAGTATGCAAGTTATATTTGAGGATGAAGATGAGAGAGGCGACAGTAGAGAAACAAGTTCAATGGATTCTCTCATATGTACAGGGAGGGTCAGTGGATGTGTGGAAGGAGAATATACTGGAAGATTTGGAGACAGGAAAGGTAGAATGCAAATCAGCTGGGGAATTTTTGGTGGGATTAAAAAGAGAATTTGGAGAAGGAGATAAAGAGACAGTAAAAGTGGCAGAATTAAGGAAGTTGGAGCAGAGAGGAAGAACAATGGAGGAATATGTGTAGGAGTTCAAATGGGCAGCAAGAGAAAGCAGATATGAGAGAAGGCTGTTGATAGAAGAATTTAAAAGGGGGATGAATGAGATAATCCAGAAGAAGTTGATGGAGGTAGAAAGGCCTCCAACAAGCATAGAACAGTGGTACGAACATGCCACTAATTTAAACAGACATTGAAGAGAGAGCAAGAGAGAGGAGGAAAGATTGAGGGAGCAATGAGAACAGGGGGGAGCAGTCTCCAAGCAATAGGAGCAGCAACAAATAATGCCACAACCATTAGTGTGGCAGAGGAGGCAGAAAACACCTCCTCAGCAGGTGACAACAGGACCTGCTCCAATGGAAAGAGTTGAGAGGACAAATGCAGTGGTTGTTAGAGGGCAGAGATAGGGAATGGGGGCACCAAGGAGGGACCCCTATGCAATGGAAATAAATAGAGGAAGGAACTGCTATGCCTACAGAGGATTTGGGCACATGGCTCAACACTGTAGGAATAGAGGGCAGAGAGGAAGGATGGAGCAAGAAAAAAGACTAGAGTATGGAAGGTGGGGAATTAAGGGAAATTATGAACATTCAGACAATTTAAAAGAGGTGGAGAATCTAGAGTTCCTTGACTAGATTCTTACAACAGATTTAATATACTAGCTAAGGAAATACGAGTTGGTGCATTAGAATCAGAGGGAAATAAGGAAAAGGTGGAAGTCAGAAAGATAGAAGGAAGAATATTAAGGGAAGTAACAGTGAAAATTGGATTGGAAAGAATAAACACACAGGAAGGGATAACGGTGGAGGCATTGTTAGATAGCAAAGCAACTGGGTTAGTTATAAGCTTAGAATTTGCCAAAAAACAAGAATTTAAGTTGAAGAAGTTGGAAAGACCGATGAATGTGAGGAATGTAGATGGTTTGCTCAACAAAGAGAGACCAATAGAACACACAGTAGAAGTTAATATCTACTATCAAGGACATAGGGAAAGAATGGAGATTGATGTCATTGGAGGACAGAAATGGATGGTGATTTTAGGAATGCCATGATTAGCACACCACAATCCAGAAGTAGACTGGAGAACAGGAGAGGTGAAAATAACAAGATGTCTAGAAGAATGTGGAAAACAGTGGAGGCCAATGCAAGGAAAGTTGGGATGGGAGAAGCAGAAGGAGGAGGAAGCAAAAGAAGAGGTGGGAAGAAAATGAGAAGAAAAGGAAAAGAAAAGATGGTGGAAGTGAAGAGAATAGCAGAGGAGTGGGAAATTTGGGAAGAAGAAGAAGAAGCAGCAAGATCAGAGAAAGGGGCAAAGAAACTGGTCCCAGAAAAGTTTCACTAATAGATCAAGGTATTTGGAAAGAAACAATCTGAAAGGATGCTGACTAGGAAAATCTGGGATCATGTAATAGAGTTAAAGAAAGTGTTTGTACCAAGAAAGAGAAAAGTCTATCTATTGTCAAGAGAAGAGAGAGAGGAAGTAAGAGAGTTTGTTAAAGAACAGCTGAGAAAAGGATACATTAGACCCTCAAAGTCACCTCAAATGACACCTGTGTTCTTTGTAGAAAAAAAGAATAGGAAGAAGTGAATAGTACAAGACTATCGATACTTAAATGAGTGGACAGTGAAAAATAATTACCCATTGCCATTAATTTCAGATATATTAGAGAACATTGGTACCAAGAAGATGTTTACAAAAATGGACTTGAGGTAGAGATATAATAATGTGAGGATAAAGGAGGGAGATGAGTGGAAGGTGGCTTTCACAATACCTGAGGGGTCTTTCGAACATACGGTCATGTTTTTCAGTTTAACAAATTCACCAGCAACCTTCCAGGTGATGATGAATGAGTTATTGAGAAACTTAATAAATATGGGGAAAGTGGCAGCATTTATAGATGATGTAATAATAGGAACTGAAGACAAAGAAGAGCATGATGAATTAGTAGTGGAAGTAGTAAAAAGATTGGAAGAAAATGACCTATATGTGAAACTGGAGAAATGCAAGTGGAAAGTTAGAGAGGTGGGGTTTTTAGAAGTGGTAATAGGACCAGATGGGATAAAAATGGAGGAAGAGAAGGTGAAAGGTGTTTTGGACTGGCTGACACCAAAGTGTGTCAAGGATGTTTAGAAGTTCTTGGGATTAGTAAACTATTATTGTCAATTCATTCAGGGTTTTGCATCTATAGCTAGATCTTTGTACAATATGGTGAAGAAGGATCAGAAGTGGAATTGGACAGAGAAGCAGAAGAAAGTGTTTAGGGAGTTAAAGAAGCAATTTACAAAAGAACTAGTGTTAGCAGCATCCAATTTAGATTTAAAAAAATGAGGATGGAAGTGGACATGTCAGATTATGCAATAGGAGGTGTTCTATCAATAGAGTGTGAGAATGGAAAGTGGAGACCAGTAGTGTTTCTCTCAAAGTCATTGAATGAGACCAAGAAGAACTATGAAATTCACAATAAAGAGATGTTGGCTATAGTAAGGAGGTTAGAAAATTGGAGACACTTGCTAGAAGGCACATGTTTCAAGTTTGAGATCTGGATGGATCATAAAAACTTGAAATATTTTATGAAGGCACAAAAATTAAATCAAAGACAAGCCCAATAGACATTATATCTGTTGAGATTTGATTTTACTTTAAAGCATATTCTAGGAACAAAGATAGGGAAAGCAGATGGACTTAGTAGACAACTGGATTGGAAAGTAGGTGTAGAAAAGGACAATGAAAATCAAGTATTTATTAAAGACAATTGGATTTGTAATTTACAAGAAGTAGTAATAGAAGGATCTGAAGTAAATATAATAGAAAAAATAAAAAAAGCTAGAAGTAAGGACAAAGAAGTAGTTAGAGTAGTAAAGGAGATGAAGAAGGCAAAAGTAAAGATGTTACAAGGAGAAGAGTAGTAGATAGAAGAAGAATTGGTATTGAAGGAAGGAAAGGTGTATGTACCAAAAGATGAAGAGTTAAGAGCAGAAATAATCTGGTGGCATCATGATATGCCAGCAGCAGGATATAGAGGGCAGTAGAAAACAATGGAATTGGTTACCAGAAATTACTGGTGGCCAGGAGTAACAAGGGATATAGGAAGATATGTGGAAGGATATGATTTGTGTTAGAGAATGAAGAATTTGACAGAGGAAATAGTAGGAAAGTTGAAGTTGAGTGAAGTGCTGGAGAGACTATTGGACTTATCTAATGATAGACTTCATCAAGAAGTTACTGGTAGTAGCTAGGAAAGATGCAATTGGTTGTCAAAAATAACACATTTTGTGGTAACGACAGAAGGGACATCGGCAAAGGGATTAGCAAGACTGTTCAGAGATAACATGTGGAAATTACATGGGTTACCAGAGAGCATTGTATCTGATAGAGGGCCTCAGTTTGCAGCAGAGTTGATGAAAGAGCTAAATAGGATGTTAGGAATAGAAATGAAGTTGTTAACAGTATTCCACCCACAGACAGACAGGCAGACAGAACAAATGAACAGGAACTAGAGCAGTATCTTCAGTTCTTTGTGGATCATAGGCAGAAGGATTAGCTGGAGTGGTTAGTGTTAGCAGAGTTTGTGGTGAACAACAAGGTTTATACAGCAACTAAGGTTTCACCTTTTATGGCAAACTACAAAAGAGAGTTGAGAATGGAAGGGGATATAAGGAAGAAAGGAAAGGTAGAGAAAGTGACAGAGTTTGTGGAGAGAATGAAGAAAGTACATGAAGAGGTAGGAGCAACATTGAAGAAGACGCAGGAAGATATGAAAAGACAAGCAGATAGGGGAAGGAAGGAAACCAAAGATTGGAAGAAGAGGGATAAAGTAATGTTGAGTACCAAATCTTTGGTGTTCAAAGAAAGACCAATGAGAAAACTAGTGGACCAATATGTAGGTCCCTATACAATTGAGGAGGTGGTATCCACCAATACAGTCAAATTACGACTGCCAATCTCAATGAGGATTCATCTAGTTGTGAACATTAGTTGAATAGTATGATATAAGGAGCAAGTAGGGGGACAGAAAAAAGAGGAGAGTAAACCAGTTGAAGTAGAAGGAGTCGAAGAGTGGAAGGTGGAGAAAATATTAAATAAAAGAAAAATAAGAGGAGTAGAGAAGTACTTGGTGTGATGGAAGGGGTTTATAGTAGAAAGCAACACATAAGAAAAGAGGAAGGATTTAGGAAGTGCAAGAAAAGTATTGGAAGAATTCGAGAGAAGAATGAATGCAGAGGTGAGGAGGCAAGAAAAGATAGACATGGCAGAAGAAAGAGATTTTAGAAGAAAAGAATTACCAGAGAGATTTATGGCAAAGATGTTGTATGGATGGAATGACAGAAAATTTGAGAAGGAGTACTTGAGGAAATTAGAGAGAAACTGGCAAAAATGGAAGTCAGTTTCTCCAGAGGAGAAACCTTAAAGGGAGAGGTAATGTTAAGATTGTAAAAAGTGGACTTAGTTTCTTTTTATTTTCTTTCTCATTTTTTATTTTCTTTTCAATTTATTTTTAATTTTTCTATTTTTAGAACTTAGGGTTAGTGACAGTCACAAGTCACAAGACACATAGAAGAATGTAGAAGGTTCTGGAAAAGATGATGTTATGTAGCATGTGTGTTGTGATGACCACTTATCACAATGACAAATGATAGCACAAGCGAGTAAATCTTAAAGTGGATATGATATGGAAATTTCACAAGAGAACTTAACAAGGAGTCTCTGCTTAATTAGAGTCCTATATATACAAAGTCCACATGGTCCATGCTACTAATAATTAACCCTACCCTTATATTCATGCTCCTTCCTCATATTCGCTTCAAGTTGTATATATGTGCCCTAATGTTATCTTCTAGATTCTTCTACTACCTTCTAGGCCTATGATGTTATATCATGTGACATATCATGTGACTGCAGTGTCACATGCCTCTTCATCGTCCAAAAGAAAAAGAAAAAAAAACTAAATCCTATAAAGTCAGAAAAATAAAATAAAAATTGTTAATGTCAAAGTGTCTCATAATAATATGCAACACATGTTGACCTTAAGGCTAACATATGGCTGTTTAGGGTAGGGTAGAAGTAACTAGCATGGACCATATGAGTTTAGTATATATAAAGTAGACTATCTTGTACAGAGTTCTCTGTTGACTTCTTAAGAGAACTCAATACAAGGTTTATTCACTTGTCCAGCACTAAGGACTTGAGTTTGTAACAAGTAGCAAAGTTTGAGAGTGTGAGGTACTAGTGAAATCTGTAATAAGAACCATCAAAAATCTCATAGTATTTACAGTTGAGGGAACTTGCTTAGCTGAGTATAATGAAAAGCCAGACTTCCTTATAAAAGAGAACTTGTTTATAGAATAATTGATAATTGGGATATAAAGTGATCTGTGCTGAAAGAGAATACTTGGTTTAGATATGTTAGCTGTTATTTGGGACAGATAATGGATGAAGCCAAGTTATTATATGACAGCTTACAGAGATACAAGTATATCAATATAATAATATAACTAGTTGCTTACTAAAATCAGCCTAATAACTGTTATAACAGCTATTAGCCCTACTAGATAAAAATAGTGAGTTGTGATCATATAATAGCAATATCTTACTGTTACATCCTATTTTCTAACTACATCCATTCTAACCCACAGATAACCTTTCTTTTTCATTCATATTTCTCAACCTTTTTTAGTATGGATTACACATTTTCTTTTTATCTTAGATGTTCTTGCTAGATCCTTGCTAATTCCATAGACCTCTACCCCTAACATCTAAGGATCACTAGAAATCAGGGTAACTTGCTTAACAGTTTCTGTTCTAGATAACTATCTTAGTGTTATGACTTAAGTTCTTGAGTAAAGATAAAAAACAACTTTTATATTAAGTAGTATAAAAAAACTTGGTAGAGTTCCAGGTATAAGATAGTCTACCTTATATAGTACAGACTGTGGTCTGTGTGCACAATATAACTAACATATCCTAAAGTCTATGTACTTTCTATAAGACTAATATATTGTTGCCATATTATATAATATTATTTGTTTCAGAACCTTCTATGTTCTTCTTTGTATCATATGATTATGTGACAGTGACAGGTTTCATACCAACATCATGCTTTGTGACTTGTGTGATATCACATCACATCTTTCATCTAAGTCTAAAATAAAGAAAAGTAATATGAAACCAAGTCTATTGTTTATAATCCTGACATCATCCCTCCCTTTAAGATTTCTTCTCTAGAGAAACTGACTTCTATCTTGCACAATTCCTTTCCAACTTTTTTAAATATTCATCCTTAAATTTTTCATTATCCTATCCAAACAAAATATTTGTTATATTCTTTCTTGGTAACTCACTTGTTATGGAATGCTTTGGACACTGACAATTTTTCTTTTCTTTTATTTAATTTCTCTGATTTTATATTAATTTTGTTTCTTTTCTTTGATTGTCTTTTGGATAATGAAGAGGCACGTGACATGGAAGTCACATGACATGTCACATAATGTGACATCATAGGCCTAGAACATGGTAGAAGAATCTAGAAGATGATATTAGGATATATAGATGCAACATGGTGGCCTTGAGTAGGACATAAGGTGGACATGAGGATGAAGTATGGACATAAGGGCAGGTTTAATTATTAGTAGCATGGACCATCATGTAATAGTATAAATAGGATAGCAATACAGCAGAAACTTCTTGTCAAGTTCTCTTGTGATCCCTACATTGATAGCCTACTGAGAGTTTTACTTGTTTGTGTTACTATTGGTCTTTGTGACTAGTGGTTGTCACAACATCACTTCTTCTAAACTCCTCTGCATTCAGATTCATCTTCTCTTTCTACAATCTTTTTACTCTCTCCTGTTGTCTAACTTCCACACTTGTCCTTTCTTTAAATTTATCTACTACTTTCCTTATATTTTATTCTTCTTTTTTTCTATGTGTCATTTTCTGCTGTAAACCTCTTTCAATGCACTAAATACTTCATTACTCCTCTTACTTTTCTTTTGTTCAAGATGTTCTCAATCTTCCACTCTTTTACTGTTTTACTACATCTATCTCTACTAGCTTTATTTTTTCTACTTTCTGTTTCTTCACCTCACTACTCTACTAACATTCACCACTGGATGGATTCTCATAGAGGCCAGCAGCTTCAACTTTACTACATTCTTTGACACCACCTCCTCAATCACATAAGGTTTCATATATTGCTCTATTACACTCTCAGGTAGTCTATGCAACTTCCATGTTATCTTTGAACAGTCTTGCTAATTCTTCTGCTGATGCTCCCTCTATGGTTGTTATAAAATGTGTTTTTTTTGACAATCTATTACATACAACTAATATCATATTCTTTTCTGCTACTACTAGTAACTTAGTGATAAAGTTAATTGTTAAATACATTCATGCCTTCTCTGATACCTCATTTGTCATCAATCTTCCTGCAAGTGCCTCCATTCTATTTTTCACCCTCTGACACAAGTTACACCTCTCTACATATTTTCCAACATTTCTTGTTACTTCTAGCTGCTGGTAATTTCTTGCTACTAACTCTGTAGTCTTCTATCTTTCTCTATGTCTAGCTACTGGTATATCATAGTGCAATCCAATAACTTCTAATCTCAACTCCTCATCCTTTTATCAGAGTCTAAGATGGTAGATTCTAAATATTTTCTTTTCTTTTCTCATTTCTATTTTCTTTTCCTTTATTTTCTATTTTGGGAACTTAGAGTTAGGGTTAAAGTGACATCATGATCATGCTGTCACACATCAGTCACATCAGATGACATAGTAACAGTAATGGTCACAAGTGACAAGGTCACAGAAAAGAATAAAGAAAGTTCTGGAAGGATAATATCATAACAATGTATCTTACACATGTTGGCCTTAAAGCAAACACATAGTCTTTAGGGTAGGCTAGAAAAGTAGTACCATGGACCATTGTAGTTTAGTATAAAAAGTAGACAATTCTGTACAGAGTTCTCTATCAAGTTCTCTTATGTAAACTCTATACAAAGTTTCTTTTCTTAATCCACTCTAAAATCTTGAGATCATAACATTAGAACTCAATTTCCCTTCTGAGACTGTCCAACATAGGATTCTCTTACACTTCTACTTATTCTCTTATCATCCTCGACTGAAGGGTAACACTATCCTTTAGTCAAGAAGAATTGCCAGATCCTAGGCATAAGAGGTATACTAGTTAGGCAGGGGAAGCCTAGCTATTTGTTTGTATCAAAGCCCACTGGTACATTTCAAACATATTATCTTTTGTGGATGTGATCTATATCTTTTTACTTAACAGCTTAGTGTTACATCTCCTCTTGTGAGATGTCTATGCAGGAGAACAACAGGTATTCTTAAGATCTTGGTTAGAGTAGAATGGTCTTTTTATACCAAAATCATATACTCTTTTCTTAGGTTAAAGGTAGTCAGTAAATAATGTAAGATGAGACAAGAAGAGGGCCTACTAGCACTTATAGAGATTGTATCAAGTTCAGAGTATGAGTCAGAGAGTGAGACCAACACAACTTCTTCTTTATTACCAATATATACATCATCTTCTCCTACACCACCACCATTATCACCTTTATCTATCAATTTCCTCCTTACCCAGTCAATCAATAGATTGTGTTGGGCAAGCCAGTTATATTCAAGGACCAAAGAGCAGGAAAAATTAAGTAGAGTGATATAGAAGTCCAGATTTATACAACCACTAGTAAAAAAAATATGAGTAAGTTGGCAATTTCAGAGATGGTGCTGTTTGATGAACTATTAAACAAGTGGAGAGCAACTGGAGGAGTTACTAAAGTCTTCAGGTGGTGAGTATCTACAAATTTAGAGTCTACAAAACAATGAGTAGACTTGGAGTTGACAAGAGCATGGAACGGTATTTTATTAAGGTAATTCTGACTAAGGATCAAAGGAGAGTATTGTAGCAACCACTTGCCGGAATGGCACTCATAGTTTGCTTACTTCAGCAAAGCTCTCAGTTGGCTATTTATATCAAGACCAAGGAAGTTGAACTTGGTTTATTTTATTTTTCTTTTTATTTTTTACTTTATTTTCAATTTTCTATTTTTAGAACAGCTAGGGTTAAGGTCAATTGGTCACACTGTCACATCAGTCACAATCTGATAGTGTAATCACAAGACAAAAGAGAACTTAGTAAAATGTTCGAGAACAAATGATATCATACAACATGGACACCACATGTTGGCCTCATGGACTACACATGGCTCTTTAGGGTAGGGTGCACAGTAGTTATCATGGACTATCTGTAGGACTATATAAGGTAGACCAGTTTGTAGAAGAGTTCTCTATCAAGTTCTCTTGTGTTTCTCTAATACAAGAGTTATTCTTATTTCCAACCTTAAGGAATAAGTTCATAACAATCTAGTAGTGGGGATTACAAGAGAACTTGACAAGGAGCCTTCACTGCATTGTTGCCCTATTTATATAAGTTACAGGTAGTCCGTGCTACAACAATGTGTCTACCTCATGTTTACTCCACAGTGACTGTACAAGACTGTGCATCCTGCCCTAACATCCATGTGTCCTACATGTGGTAGCAATGTGGTGTACATGCTCCCTGATGTCATCGTCTAGGGCTCTTCTAGCCTTGTAGACCCTATAGACCCTTCTAGACTGTTCTAGGCCTATGACATCATCTCATATGACTTCCAGGTCACATGCCCTTTTCCTGTTGTAGACTAATAATAATAATACTGTCCTATTTCTGTCCACTAACCCTAATCCTAAAGTTTGTCCACACACTCGTCTTATAACAGAGAGGTAAGGGAGATAAAAAGTGAATGAGGATTAGAAAGAGCAGATACATTGAGTTGGATGGAACTCATTGCTGCATAAGGAAGTTCAATGCAGCCCTCAGTCTGTGCAAAGTACTGGGATTGCTCTCTATTTTTCTAAGAGTTTCTTAGAAGCAGTTGTTGAAGGACTGTGGTCTTTGGGAGTGAATATAGTTTGCTTCTTGGGATAGGAGTCCAACTTATAGTCTTTTGTACCACAATAGAGGCACAGGTTGTTTTCAAGGTGCTTCTTGCACTCATCACTAGTTAACTTGCCATTACTGGCCAGCTTGGAAAAGAGGTCTACCTGTGGAGAATTGGGTTATTTCTTGAGAGTAGGTGAGACTACCAGAGATAAGTTTGCCTTATTCTGGGGGGCCATGGCAGGACCAGAGGTGAAAGCTTTTTTTTGCTTCCAAGAGTGGGACTTGAGAGCCTCTTTGTAAGAAAACAAAATAATGGATTTCAATCTATTTTTATTTTTCTATCTTATTTTTATTTTATTTTGGATTTATTTTCCTTTTTTCTATTTTTAAAACTCTGGGATTAGTATTAGAAGTGATTGGTCATGCTGTCACATCAGTCATGTCTGATGGTGTAATCACAACATTGATCACAGTGTTATGGAATGCTTTGGACACTAACATTTTTCTTTTTCTTTTATCTATTTTTCTGAATTTTATATTTCTTTTTCTTTTGAATTTCTTTTTCTTTTTCTTTTTCTTTTTCTTTTTAGTGATGATGAAGAGGCATGTGACATTGCAGTCACATGACATGTCACATGATGTGATGTCATAGGCCTAGAACATAGTAGAAGGATCTGGAAGATGACATCAGAACATATGTATACAACATGGTAGCCTTAAGTAGGAAATGAGATGGACATGAGGATGTAGCACGGACCATGTGTATTCTGTATATATAGGACTCTAATTTAGCAGAGACTCCTTGTTGAGTTTTCTTGTGATTTTTCCCACTTGATTGCCTACTGAGAGCTTTACTCGCTTGTATAGCTATTGGACTTTGTGTCTAGTGGTTGCCATAACACACAGGACTAAAGAGAAAAAAGTAGAAGGTTCTGGAACAAAGTAACGTCATACAACATGAACACCACATGTTGACCTCATGCCTTACACATGGTCATTTAGGGTAGGGTGCACAGTACTTAGCACAGACCATCAGTAGGAGTATATAAGGTAGACTATTTTGTAAAAGAGCTCTCTATCGAGTTCTCTTGTGTTTCTCTAATACAAGAGTTGTTCTTTTATCCAATTCCAAGGATCCTTGAAAGATACCCTAGTCTTTCTGGTTGAGGCCTATCTCAAACTAGTTCTGGGCTACTCCAGTGAGATAAGTTATTACAAAGTTGATTTTCACAATGTCTATGTTGAATTGCATTGGATTGGTGTGAAAATATAGGTGACACTGGAATAAGAAATGATTGAGCTTATTAGGCTCAGTGCTAACTGAAGATGTCAGAAATGGAGACTTTAGTTCCCTATTCATTAGTATTAGAACTGGGAGTCTGATTAAAATTAAGAGTATTAGCAAGTTGGCCAATGTACTTGGCCAACTGTTCATTAGTATTATCACTCTGATAGAGTTTTGACAATAAGCAAGTAGAAAATGTAGATCTATTAGATGTTAAATTGGTATTGGGGTTAGTAGCAGTAGTATTCTCCCAGTAAGGATCATTGTTTGCAGAGACAATACTTGGGCCAGGAACAGGCAAAACTGTTTGGCTAGGTTGAATAGTGTTAGATGGAGATCTTGGAGATGAGTGGCCTCTTTGATGAATTCATCTTGAATGTTATAAAGCATTTGTTGGATAAGCCAGATAGTCACTGAAATGCAAGATAGTATTGAAGGGTATCCCAAGCAGTGGGACCAGAGTTGAAGTTGAGAAATTACAGCAAGAGGAAGCCATTTTGGACTTTGAAGTGTAAAATGTAAAGTTATTTTGCAGATGGAACTATGACAGAAGATTTAGCAGACAGAATTGCTCAGAAGTGATAACAGACTTGGCAGCTAATAATACTGTTAGGCATGGTTCACACTAGGGATGAAAGTCCATGAGATGGACTTGTGAAATGACCTTGGCTTTAGCTTATGTGCTGCACCATCTGTCTGCCATATGGTTGCAACTTCAGATAATAGAAAGAAGTCTGAGATGGGAGTGAGTGCTGATTTGGTATGTTACTGTTGAACATCAGAAATTAAGTTCAATAAGAGTTTATCTTTGTCGATTATCAGACTAGCAAACTACAGTGTAACTACTAGTCTTATATACAAGTTCCTACTATAGGAGATGCTCAGGGTTTCAGTGGTATAACCTCTATTTATTCTGAGCAGAGGTTTCAGTGTTAAGATACTGACAGGAGTAACTCCGTCATGAAAGACTGAGTCAAATAGGAGTATCCCTGTCATGGAAGATAAAATATCTAGATGATTGTATCATCACTGTTAGGTATGTTGTGAGTAAGGTGGGCTTTATTTGTTGACAAGGAATATATCATGGAGATGTGTTTCTGGATGAATGGACTTAGCATATGACATAAGTCCAAAATAATGAAAATCAAACTAAATAAAAATAAAAGAGAAAGAAAAGAAAAGAAAGTCAAGTCTATCATTCACAACTCTGACACACAGACCATTATCTTCATATAAATATATGTATCTGAGAGTTAGATCTCAGACTTTATAACATTATACATCAATTACTATCAATTATTATTCTTGATATCTTTGTTCATCATTATCACTCTTCTGAAATCTTACCCAAGGTTCAGATATCACAAATAAGTGAGTAGTTCATTTTGTGATAGACTCCTTGTTGAGTTTCTCTTTTGAACTTGGTCTGTGTACAGTACTTTTACTATGATATAATCAATTATAATCTTTTTATGTGACTTGCCATGTGACCATATGCATGTAATTAATTAAAGACAAAGAAAAATATTAAAAGTGGTTCATAACAAAGTGGTTCATGCTACTACTAAACAAGTCTACTCTAATATATGTGTCTACTGAATATAGTGACATCATGAGAGTACCTGGAAAACAACGCAGTCTCAGAAGATATGATACTGGATTTTGATAGTCTTCTGTATGTCATGAATAACTCTATAGTAGGAACTCTGTTGAGTTTTCTTGTATTAACTCAATACAAGATTCTTCTTTTGCTTTTATGCTTAAGTTATAGCAACGACTTAGTCTATGCGCCACGAAGATTGAGTATCCCACGTCACACATCACACCAGTGGAAAGTTCGAACTCCGACTCTTTGAGTTACTTGTTCACATCGGTGATGAGTAGCAGTCGATTTTCTCGATTCAAGGAAAGAGACGATGAATATCGATCCAGTCGTAGTCATGGTGAATATTTACTCCGATGTCTATGTGATCAAGACTCATATCCTCGACATAACCCTGAATACACCCTGAATACCCGGTATACACACATAAACGCACGCCTCAAAACATGTTCATAAAATTGCAGCACACAGAAAGAAGAAAACGTGGAGCTCCACCTTTGACGTAGAAGATCGTGGCAGTCATTCGCAACCAGATAGAGTGAGTTTCAAACCTTTCAGTGACCGTGCAGTCAGCTAAGCCTTAACCATGTTTCTATTCAGGATCGTCCTTTCAGAGAGAGTAGTCAAAAGGATGCCTTGACCGACTTCAGAGCTGGAATTTCTGAAGACGAAGCATCTCGTCAGAACATTCGCCATTGCGATGAACCCGTACGTTGACCGTTCTCTCGAGCGGCGTATTGCGCTCACAACCCAAGTGATTGACTTTCTGTCGATGCACAGCCCCTTTCCCCTGATTTACACCGTAGGGGATATGGCAAGGGAGCTCACAGTGAACATGAGTCAGGATATCGAGATCATGGTCATTCTCGTTCTTACAGAGAGAGTCAGAGAAGAAGCTCAGACAAGCGCGCGTCCAAAGATGCGTTTACTTACGAGTGGGACTGTGTCAAAAATCCCTTACATGGTCATTCTGGTCCTC
>Ga0157364_1001450_pt1 | contig 20188 bp, 9 predicted proteins | sample AttsexASBM2_FD_111476 | JGI IMG/M metagenome (GOLD analysis project Ga0157364, IMG submission 111476) | Fungus gardens microbial communities from leaf cutter ant in Ribeirão Preto, State of São Paulo, Brazil - Atta sexdens ASBM2 | ecosystem: Host-associated > Fungi > Mycelium > Unclassified ...
ACGCACGCACGCACGCACGCACGCACGCACGCACGCACGCACGCACGCACGCACGCACGCACGCACGCACGCACGCACGCACGCACGCACGCACGCACGCATGCACGCACGCACGATAAGATATAATTTATACATATATTTATATGTATACATATGAATATATATATATATATATTTTTTTTTTTGCGTTAACTATGCTATTGGTACTATATTAAAAAATAATAATTTCACAACTAGTGTTATAAATTATTTTTTACATCTATAATGATATTCCGGTATCACACATAATTATGGAACGTACACGCCATTCAAGGTATCATTACATGTTTTTAATGATTTTAATTATAGGGAAGAATAGAATTTGGGGAATTTTTTTTCAAATTTCTAAGGAAAAATTACATAAAGGCGACGATTATTTATTTATGAATTATAAAAATCTTTATTGAAAAAAATATTGATTTTCAACTACAATAATTAAATTTGAAGAATAAAGGTAACAAAAAAAATGTGACATCTAATAATAAAATTATTTGGTTTATAATCCTCTTTGTTAACAACATTTCAGATAAGTTTAGAAGATTATTAATAATATGGTATCCAAAATTGCATTTTATAGTATTAATAAACTTCTAATCAAAGTGTGCAGAAAGATCCTTTACCAATCAGTGCACAGAGAAATGTTGTATATAAGATTGCCTGCAAAGACTGTGAGGCTTCTTATGTAGGACAGACTAGTCGTCAATTACATACACACATTTTAGAACATCGAAATCACATTAGGAGAAATATGTTTTCTCATTCGGTCATTATAGACCACAGATTGCAATTTGATCATGAATTCGATTGGGACAAGGCGCAAGTTTTGGATAGAAAGAAATTACAACAAAAGATTAACGTCTGAAATATTGTATATAAAAATACAAAAAAGAAGTTTAAACCTCCAAACAAAAACTGAATTTTTAGACCATGTTCGTCAGAATTTTCTGAATACTATTTGAAATTAATGTTTATAATTATGCTTTCGATTGTTCCGGGTCAGTATCAATATTTGTTGACTGCGTGTAACCGAAGAGAGAACAACTCTTACATTTTATTCTTTTCATTTGACAAAAAAATTATTTGGACTCTTGTTACTTCATCTAATTGTCAAAATTAATATTATATTCTACTGGTTGACTACTATATGTTGATTACTGTATGTGTACAAGTTGCATCAATTCGGTAAGTGTCAATCTGCTTTCTCCTTATCGAGTCTTCCTCCTTTTTTAAAAAAATAATTTCACATACGTGGGTCGTTTGATAAGTTTGATAAATTTCCATGAAATGGCGCTACAATCCATTTGATGACGCGACATCTCGAAAGATCCACTCTTCGAACCCTTTCAGGCCAAATTTCAGCCAGAAAGGACGCATAGTTCACGTTTGATAGTCATTTGAATAGACTGTCTCAAAGTCTGCAAAATATTCATTGACGACGACAATGACTTCCTTATTTGACGAGAATTTCTTCCCACCGAACTAAGTTTTTAAGTTTGGGAACAGAAAGAAGTCACACGGGGCCAAATCCAGAGAATAGGGTGGATGAGGAATCAATTCATAGCCCAATTCGTAGTTTTATCATTGCAACGGTCGACTTGTGGGACAGCGCGTTGTCTTGATGGAAGAGCACTTTTTTGCGCGCCAATCTCGCTTCAAATAACCCACGTATATATCTGTGACATTCTTTTCTTATTATAGTTTAACTTTATAAGAATTCTTGTTTCCTTCTGGCCTGTAAACTGAGATGAAGCTAAGGAACTTCATTGTGATATTGGATGATTGATACCATGATTGATGCATTACTTGTACTAAATTAGAATTATATTGATATTATTGAGAATGACTTGAAGTCGAAACGTGTACGGATTTTATACCAACTTTTTATATTGTTATACAGGGTCTTTCAATAGGGACGCTCGAAATTTATTAGATCATAGCAGCTATGTTGTTAAAGAGACATCTATCAAATTTGTTGTGAATTGTTTAGTAATGTATGGCAAATCACCATGGAAGGTCACAGTGTTGAGCAACGTGTGCAAATCATAAAATTTTATTATCAAAATCAGTGCTCCGTTCGAGAAACATTTTGCGCATTACGTGATTTTTATCCTCGCCACAACCGTCCTGCCGAGTCGACTATTCGACGTTTGGTGGCCAAATTCGAATCAACCGATTCGATAAATAATCAGCCAACATCAGTACATCGCCGAAACGCATCTGCTGAAAACATCGCTGCTGTGCGTGAGAGTGTACGGGAAAACCCGAGGCGGTCAATTTCTCGTTTCACAAGAACTTGACCTTTCTGCAACTTCAATTTGGCGAATTTTGCGTCGGGACTTGGATCTGCATCCCTGTAAAATTCAACTGACCCAGGAACTTAAGGTAAACGACCATAGACGATGCCGTGTGTTCGCTGATTGGGTTCTGGAGCAATTGGAAGTTAACCCAAATTTCGCCAAATAAATCATCTTTAGCGATGAGCCCCATTTTTGGATGAATGGATATGTGAACAAGCAAAATTGTCGAATTTGGGACGATACCAATCCATGCGAGATACACCAGCTCCAAATGCATCCCGAGAAAGTCACTGTTTGGTGCGGATTTTGGTCTGGCGGAATCATCGGTCCATACTTCTTCCAAAACGAAGCGGGCGTTGCCATAATTATGGCGAGCGCTACAGATCGATGATAAGCAACTTCTTGTGGCCTAAAATGGATGATATGGATACTGATTCCAACAAGATGGCGCTACGTGCCACACACCGCATGCCACGATGGACATTCTGCACGAGCGATTTGAGGGCATGGTTATCTCGCGCGGCGGCGATGTGAACTGGCCACCGAGATCGTGCGATTTAACGCCTTTAGACTTCTTCCTTTGGGTTTATCTTAAATCGCAGGTCTATATGAATAAACCGCAAACAATTGATGCTCTCAAAATCAACATAACAAACGCCATCCAGCAAATTCAGCCAGATTTATGCGAGAAAGTCATCGAAAATTGGACCGCCCGAATACGTGTCACCAAGCGAAGCCGCGGCGGACATTTATATTCCATACTTAATGTCATAAAATATTCTTTCAAATAAAAAAAAATTGAGTGGATATCTCACACACAACTTGTTTTATTTACATTTAAAAATCGAGCATCCTTATTGAAAGACCCTTTATTTTACATTAAAAATGGACATATAAATATTTCCATTATTATACTTGCGCAACGATTACCACGCTGACTCCTACTTCTCCTTACATGTTAGTCTTTATATTGTTAAATATTAAGGAGTCCTTCGACATTAATTGTTATTACAATAATTAACATTTATACACATTAATATGAAATATAATTTTAAACAAAAAATAAAACCGATTCGGCAAAATTGTTTTAAAGAAATGATTTTAAAGAAAAAAATTTTTTTAAAAAAGATTTAGATTTCAAGGTACAAAAAGAATTCATTATACAGTATGTCTTGGAAACGCAATTCGTGGTTTCGCGTAAAGTAACCACGGTAGTATCGTTGCGTGTGGCTTAGAATCGAGATACTACTTTCTTGATAAAAAGAATTGTTCGTAAAAAATATTTCATTATAAAAAATATCATCAATATCATAAATTGTTTTGCTGCGATATGAAGATCAGTCTTTAGCGAGCTGTAAAATGAGATACACTCGTGACGCTTGGCAACCGGATTATGATCTCGCAGAATCATCGAAGCAAAGAACGAATAACGGTCGCAGCGGCCGTGGTCTGTTATTACTTAATCAACAATCTGCTCTAGTTTACAAACATTGCGACTAGCTTAACGTTGGCAAATCGAACATGGTAGCGTGAACAAGAATTCTCAATCACAGACGGATAATTTCATGCACCGAGTAGTGCGATAGCCAAGAAACTCCAGAGTCCCGGCGCGGCGAATCTAAACGAATTGTTCGTCAAGCGTTGTAAATCAACGAGCACATGCCGGTTATTCGCTCGTTAAGAAAACTAACGTAACTAACGTTACAGCCATAATGTAACGCCGAAGATCGAGACGAACGAAAATTGTTGAACGTTAATTGCGCGATGTTCCACGTCAAATCGGGCTTGCTTGTCACGATGATTGTATTGTAGAATCTTTATAAGAACTCTCTTGCGATCAAGAATTAATGATCTCTTGTGGAACCGGATATTGATTTTCTAGAAGAATCGAAGAACATTTTTTACAGATGTCCTTAGCAGGACATCTAAGCAGAATTATATTTACACTGTTAAAAATAAAATTTAATAAATTAATTTTATATTTTTGTAAAAAAAATATAAAATTATATAAAAAAATAAAAAAATATAAAATAGTGGACTTTTTGAACACGCAAAAATGTTAAAATTAACATTTTTTAAAAATATGATAATGTTAATTTTAACATTTTTGCATGCTCAGAAAGTCCACTATATGTTTTTAAGTTAAAATTAACAATTTATTTTTAACAGTGTAAGAATAGATACATCCTTTCCGAACTACACAATACTTAAACTTGAGAATAAGAGGTAATAAATATGTGAAATTTATAAAAATAACTTTCATAAAAATACTGTAGTATTTCGAAATATAATTTCATTGCTATCTAAAATAAATCTATTTTTTTTAAGGCTATGCCATATAAAAAACTTAAGTAATATGATTAATATTAAATAATAAGCAAATGAATCATCAAAATTAAGAATGTAAGATATAACAAAAGTAGTAGCAAATAAAAAATATTAATTTGTTTACTATTTACACAAAAAATGCTTTTGCTAAAGTATCTAAAAATTTAGATAATTACAAATCTAAAAATAATTTTGTTTGCATCAAATTACTTAGTACGCTCAAACTGATTGCTAGAACGTTACAACATTGCTATTAAGTATTCTGCATAATTATTTTGATAATCCAATAAAATTATTTTTAGATCTATATCTGGCTAAATTTTTAGATATTTTAGCAAAACCGTTCTTTCCATGTAAATATATTTCATTATTTTTTGTATGCCATAGCCAGTGTTGGGTAAGTTAATATTTCTTTTTAACTGAATAAAGTTAATGGTTTTACAAAATTAATAAAGTTAAGTTAAAAGTTGAAGGAATAAAAAATTAACTTAACGTAAGTTAAATCGATATTGAATTAACTTAAGTTAAAAAAAGTTAATTTTGAAAAAAATTATTTTTTAGATCAAAATGTCCTAATTTTTAAAATGAGATTAAATAACTACAATATACAATAGATTATTAAGTAAATTAAATTTTTAATTTTTTTATTCGTATGTGATATAAGTATATAACACATAACGATATAAGTTATATAACTTTAAAAAAACAGCTAGCACATAGAGAAGATACAAGATCAGTGATTACTTTTTAATAAGTCTTAAGCCATAAGAAATTGACCAATTACAATCGAATGCAAGAAGAATATTTGACTGTAATTGGTCAATTTCTTATGACTTAAGGCTTAAAACATTTATTGTAGATTCGAACTAAGGTTTATGGCATAAGGCATAAACGCATAAACCAATCAACAGAGGGCTATATTAATATCTTAAAAAATTACTTAGATGATCTTAAAATATGAACAGATTACGAATATACGCCTTTAGTCTTATTATATCTTATTATTTTTCTAAGATTTAGTATTTAAAAGAGATAAAAAATTTTTTAACTTAAAAAAAAGTTAAAAAGTTAACGTTTAAAAATAATTTAGTTAAGTTAAAATTTAATGCATTTAAAATTATTAACTAAGTTAAGTTAAAAGTTATTAACTTTTAATTTTTTTTTTAACTTTTAACGATTTAGTTACTACCCAATCCTGATCATAGTCTTTATATGACAAAAAGCCAGAAATCGGTACGTATGTATGTACCTACATGTACGGATCAAAGGACGATAATGTGAAAGTTACCGATGGAATTCACTTTTACTTCGACTTCGCCCTGACCTCCGTTATAATGAGAGCGATCTGAGTAATCTGATCGACACATATATTTGACAATGAACGCATAACCGCTTTAACGTCTATCGAATATGTTTTGTTTCTCTTCCTTCAAAAGAGTATACGAATATGATTGTTGTGCTCACTTTTATAAAATATTCAAATTAGATTATCCGGTGTTATATTCTGTTGAAAAGATTGATCAATTGATAATATCGTTGTACATGATTATATGTTTTTTTTATAAATTAAGAGTCGAGAGGAATGAATAAAAGGTATGAATATTTAATCAAAACAGGTTTATCGCTTACTGTATATGATGAATGATTTGCCAAATATCATTAAGTATCAATGTGGATGTTTCATTTATAACCGTAATTTTTTAATGTTTTCGTCGATCATCGATATTATATGTGGGCGAGTGTGATCGATTCTTTCTTCATATTATGTCATTCTTGAATTTTTATTTAACTGATGGAAATTGGTTATCACGTAAGCCAATGATGTGTGAAGATACCTTATAAGAAGAATTTTTTAATATCCATCCATTGCCGATATTATCTCAAACCGCAAAGGATTAACCTTCGATCAAGATTACATCCAGTAAAGTCTTGATCGATTCAACAGCCAGCCTTGTATATCTCGATGCCGCGTGTTTGAGTAACGGTTCGTACCGAACCATGAAATTTCCAAGGCTGGTCATTCGTACGGTATCTCATAATAACTTAGAACATAATGGGAGACAGAGTTTTTCATGTCTTTATTTAATAAATGACATTAATGTATGCGCTTTGTCCGTTTTCTTCTATATATATATATATATATATATATATATATATATATATATATATATATATTTGTTGATTGTATCGTTCGGAAACAGATAGTAATATGCGTTCAACTTAATCAGCTGAAAACTAAAACAATTCTTCTTATTGACAAGGTACTATTAACGCTCTCGTAATGTTCTCTTCTTCTCTACTTTCTAAAAAAAAAAAAATAAATCGATTTTTCCTTCTGTCTCATTCGTATTTATTTCATTTGCTTCAATTATCAAGCAATTAGCAAGAGTAAATACTTTATACTGTTAGAAATTAATATCTAAACATGTAACAGAATCTTGTTGTGATCATAAGATAACTGAAAAGTAATAATGAATAGTTTAAACTGAAAATTGAGTTAAGTAGTCTCAAGTGTACACTGTTCAATAAATTTCAATAAATGAAATTTAAATATACTTTTAAGTTACACAATATTTGAACTTAATTTCATGTGACATTATATTAAATTTAATATATTTATAACTGAAAGTATAAATAATATAAAATATTTGTGTATACATGAAATTTAATATATTTTTCATGAAAATTTATGAAATTTAATGTACTTTCAATACAATTTTATGATTTGCACGAAATTTAATACGCACATATTCATCATTATATTATTAGAAATATTTCCTTTACAAGTGTAAATGAAGCTCGTGATTATGAACGAAATTAAAAGTAATAAATAATTTAACTGAAATTTTATATGCAATAATTTGAAATTTTATATGCAAAATAATTTGAAGAATCATGTTACTTAAAAAAAAAATTATACAATTTTATTTTAAAAAATATCAGTGTATGACTCTTATGTAGTCGTGTAATCTTGAAAAATCGATTTTATTCAAAATTGATTTTACTATTATTTATCCTTCAATATAATTTTCGTCAAAACATTTTTCCTGAAAAGCTTTTCTTCAAGATAATCGACTGTATTATTTAAAATGTAACTCTGTATATATGCTTAATTACTTTCATATTGTAAAGCGTACACTGTTAAAAAAATCCGTTACATGTAATGGAAGCAAATTCCAAACAGGTACATTAAAAATGTTTAATGAAAATGAAGTTATAAGTATGTATATGTTTACTTACATTACATTTCATGCAAATTTACATAAAATTTAATGAAAAATGTAAATGTAAAATTTTACATATTTATATGTATACAATTATATTTTTCAGTTGCAGATACATTAAATTTAATTTAGTGTCATAAGATTTAATTTATGTAATTTAAAAGTATATTAAATATCATGATAGTTTTAACAGTGTACATTGTTAGAAATGTAATCATGAATTTCCTTTATATGTAAATGAAGCTCATGGTTATGAACGAAATTAAAAATAATAAATGATTTAACTTACAGAAAATTAAGTTATAGTAATTAGTTACTTAAATGTAATTAACTTGTACATTAAATTTATGAAATTTTGAAAATTAAATTTCATAAGTTTTCATGAAAAATACATTAAATTTTATGTATATGATACAAATATACTTTTTAATTATAAACACATTAAATTTAATGTAACGTCATGAAATTAAGTTTAATTGTGTAACTTAAAATTTAATAAAATTTAAGAACATTTCTAACGGTGTATATGTTTACTGATAATTAAAGCAATTGAACAAAATGAAAGAAAAAAAGAAAGAAAACGGGAAATACGTATTCGATTTATAGAAAGTAGAGAAGAAGAGAACATTACGAAAGTGTTGACAGTAATATCAATAAAATAATAATTTGCTCCAGTTTTCAGTTGATTAAATCGAACACGTATTACTTCTAGTTTCTGAACTTAGCATCAAGTAGTAGGTATTCCAGAGAAGCGGGACATATAACACAAGTGAAATCGAGGTCGAGATTGATCAGCCAAGGCGAGCACGAGCTTGTTGGTGAATGAATCGGCTTGATAAGCATTATAACAGTTACGTCCGTAATCAATTTCCTCGTAAATGTAGGCGATATGCGCGTTCTGCGAGAAAATCTCTTGATTGATTTGTATCGTGCGCCAGGAAGTCTCTGAAATACGCTAAGCATGCCTTTCTGCATGCGTTTTATCGTTCTTATTACGCGGTGAAATTGCGGATATGGAACTATAAATCGCGTGTAATGACAAGTGCATCGTGATGATTGCGTAAACGATTTGACAGTCAGTAGCTATAGTTATCGAGAATGATTTTATAATAATTTGCTACAATAGTAACTCGATAGAAATGTCTGTGCATTAAACGCTGAACGGTTTCGTCGTTGTGACTTGAGATACTTTCTCTTCATTCAGAACTAATCATTTAATTGGAGAGAACTTATCTTACTATACTTTCTTTATTTATAACGTTTTACACTTATTGTAATGTTTTTTAGCTTGTACTTCATATTTTTGAGTAGAACACGCGAAGGTTTTATTACATCCAGAATGATATGCGCGAGTATAATTGCACTTAATGTCTTCCGAATTTATGTTTGCAAAAGATGTGGAATAAAAAAACTGTAGAACCTAATTAGTCGAACTTGAACAAAATTTAAATTTAAAATTTATCGCGCGTCATTAATTCTGTGGCGTACATTTATTTCGACCTTCCGAAACAAGACATTGTGATTTAATCTGGCTGGATCGCACACCGTGAAGGCCGATTAATGATAAATCCGAAATTGGCAAAGATCCGGATAGCCGATAGCCGATAAAACATCCACAATATCCGTTCGCGAAAAGGACGTTTCGTAAAAAGAGCTGGATGATCATCGGGATTCGTGCAACTGAGCACAAGCTCAGTGTGTAAATCATTTCGAAATGGCGGAAATGGCGATGTATAGATCGTTTGCGAAACGATTCGGCGATTTATATGCTCGTACTAAGTACCTTACCACGAAATGGGCACATTTATATTCGGCTATAAATTTTCGTACGATCCACACCGCACCACAAATGGATAACGGATTATCGATTTAATCTGAACTTGTGATCATCGGATTGTCGTCGAGTATTATTCCTACAGGTAATCCTCTCCATCGATCTTGTATGGATGACTGAAAAGAAATTAAATCACATTCAAACTTGAATAATACATTTATCGATTTATAAGTATATTTCAAAATTGTATAAATAATTTAAATCGCGCCATATAAAGATTAAGAGAAAGAAATGACGATAAAAGTAACTTTAGGCGCGCGTTATAATCAGCTTTGAAAATTCAGGTTTAGTATAATTCTATCAGCGTTATATGATGACTTAAATTGTCTTTATGAAACTGGATCCTAAGATCTCGTCAGGCCGAGCTATAAATGTTGATATTTATTTCAAAATGGAGAGCCGCTATTCTCGTGCTCCGTATTAACAGTCAAATTAACATTGTGATTTCGCAAAAGGATTATTAGTTGGCCGCCGGTGATTTTAATAGCGCGCTGGAACGTAAGTTTATGAAACCAGTCTGCGCGCCGCGCGTCGGCCGGTTTTTCTCCTCGCTATGCGAAAGCGTGCGTCGCGCACCGCAAAGTGGAACGAGTTTCCACGCGGAGTGCGCGTGCAGCAACAGTAACGTTTGTCGTGTTTCGGGCGCAGAATGAAACTGGGAAACATTAACGAATGACCCAAAATGAGACGAGAAACGACGCGCGATGTCGTGTACGATCAATACGTGCCGCATCATCTCATGTCCTACGAGAAAGCGAAATCCCTCTGACATCTTAAAATATCGTGCGTTTTATAATATGATAAGAATGTGTCTTCTACAGAAAACATAACATTTAACTCTAATCTTTTGTAAATGGAAATAAGGTTATATTCCTATGAAGTAAACGAAAAATATAATAATCTTACACAGAAAGAACGATTTTATCGAAATTTAGATAGATACAGATCTGAAAATGATTTTAGACGAAAATATGAAGGCAACTCAAGCAAAAATTTTGATATTCTAACAATTAGCTTGAGCATTAATATCTTATATAATGATTTTGATAGTTCAACAAAATTATACTTTCAGATCTGTATCTATTTAAATTTTTAGATTTTTACTTTTATTAGCAAAATTATAATAATAATTTTTTTCGTGCATTGTTTTGTAATGCTTTTGATACTATTAAGTAAGATATTTACTTAATATACCGAACACGTTGAAGCTATAAAGCGATGTTTTATAGACTCTTTGCAAGTCATTACTATAGCTTTAAGACTTAAGCCGTAAGAAATTGACCAATCATAGTCAATTATTCTTCTTATATTCGACTGTGATTGGTCAATTTCTTATAGCTTAAAACTTAAAGCTTAGATAATGGCATATTGTAGAAAGTCCATTAAGGAATAGTAAACCTTAAATTACAAAAAATTAACTAATCATAGTCGATTATTCTTCTAACCTTCGACTGTAATTAGTTAATTTCTTATGGTTTAAGGCTTATTACTCGCTTAGGATCGCGAATATTGTGAATGCCAAGTGAAATCCAAGATACAAACACAGCTGAAGCTATAAAATATTTACAAACGCATCGACAGATGAATAACTTAGTATTACAGGAGCGAGCGTGCCTTAAATTAAAGTAGAAAAGGAATATAATCTCCTTACGAAATGCTGTCATGAAATAATTTCAGGATAATGAGCTTCAGAATAAGTCGTACAGCTCTCGAATATCGAATAAATCTTGGAGTTAGTCTTACTCGCGTAGAGTTCATATAGCTCAGGATATTACAATTAATCTGGAGTTAATTCATTATTATTAATTCATTCTTAGTTCAGTATTAATTCCACGTTATTCGGCCGGAATGGTTCAAATATTTTTTATGCGCACATGACTTTCGTCATTCCACGTTAACGAACTTCCAGTCAAATAGTCATTTTGTATTAAAACTATAATAAAAGTAAATGGTCAGTTATTTCTGTAAATGCGCGAGTGTTCTTTGTTAAGCCTCTCTACTTCTTAACGCGCTCGCTGGATTATTTTTACAAGCGCATTTTCTTAATAAACATTCTCTGAGGTGAGATATCTAATAGGATCTTCATTTTACACTTTTGTGAAACTAAAAACAAGCCAAAGGCGTCTCCAGAATATGGCCAATGTATACGCTAATTTTGCATACATTTACTAAATATTGATTGCATTTAATACATGGATAATTATGTAAGTTACATATGTGGATGATATTTGCTAATGTTGGTATAGATATCTTTAAAAAAGAAGAAAAAAGATATAAGAATTTATTCGATACTATTCGTAAATTGTTTTCAATTACGTCTTTTCTTTGATTATGTCTCACATGTGTTTTTTTTTATGTTGCAGGCTGGTTCTCAGTAGTATCTAGCAACAGTGGTACCGGAAATGCTAGAGTGTACAGAAGAGTCGGCGCCTTGGTGCGCGCAGGAGTGCCAGCGTTTTTGCTCGCGAAACCACTGCGAGCTTACACGTTGACACATTCCAAAATGGGTAAGTTATTTTATCAATAATCTATCTGTATTATAAAACTATTTGCAATACATGTCAAAGTTTAACGTCGGTGATGTAAATTTTTTATCAAATGTTGAATGAAATATTTCTTTAATTTAACAATAAATCAGAATTATTTTATATATTATTCATCATTTTATACATTATTTTTTCTTCGCGTACGTTTTGGCAAGTTAATTGGAGGAAATTATTCATGTATCTAGCGTCACATATATCAGGCACCCATTAAGTTTATTATCTTGGCCAAGCTGTGTTTAAAATTTACTGCACTTATTGAAAAGCTATAATGCACGTAATGTAAAGTATATATTTTCAGTACTGGCAGTAAATTTTGAAACACAGCTTAAGTCCGCATTTTCCAACTGTCACGGTTGCAGTTATCCGTTGCTATCTGCTTGTGCGGCTGGTTACGAGCTGCACAGTAGTTCATGTAATCATGTTAGTAACGCAGTTAATAACGTAAATAATCTTGTTTAACATAGATTCTTTTCCAAGATATGAGAAACTTCCTTTGTAAACTTTGGGAAAGTTGTAGTATTCAGAGAAATGATAATTGTACACAAATAGGCGAACGTCATTTGTTTAATGTAACGTAAAACTTTTGTTCTTCCTCGGATCAATATTATTCTCAGAATCTCTTTTTTGTGCATGTGCTTTGAATACGGCTTCAGTGAAGCATTTAACATATGAGAAAAGAGATATTCTTAGATTTCCTAATTATATATTTTTAAAATTAATTATAGACATTTCATATAAATACAAAAGCTTTATTTTCATATATAACAAAAAGCTTTATTTTCATTAGAATAAGAAATTACTTATGCTTACAAAATATCCTCGTCTATAACTATAATTAGAAATTTTTTAAAAATTTCTATATATACTATGACTTGAATGATCAAAAAGTGTATACTTAATAAGTGTATCAACTAGCAATAATAAATAGGCTCTTACACATTTATATGCAAGAGAAATTGGGTGATGCAACTATGCATAGCAGTTAATTATTTCGTTCAGTCAAGCACGAATTCAGGCGAGCTTTTTAACTTACTTGTATAATTTACCAATAATTTGGCGAGTCAACGAGTTGCAGATCACGATCCAAGCAAACAATAGCTATCCTATTTTTTTATTCCTATGGCGCGCCGTGGAATCGCGATGTTAGTTCTTTTTTATATAAACGAAACTTATTTCGAAACTGATCCTGCGACGAGCCTATAATAGACGAGTCAAGATGGATTATGAGCCATGCCGAGCTGTGAGACCCTACCTTCAGAGATGCTTTTTTCATGCAACACAGTGACATCTACACAGTTGGAAAATTTTTGTTAAATTTAATGGGACATTTCACATGTCCCAAAACACACAAATTTTTGTGTAATGTGATTGTGTTATTTGAATATTTTGCATTAAATTGATATTCAACAGTTAAAAATAATTTCTCAGTTAAAAATTTATGAGTAAGTGAATAAATAACATAAAAATAATATTTAATAAGACAGAAATTCTACTGTGACTTGAATGATTAAAAAATATAATTCAATTAGCACGAAAGAAACTTCTAACAGTAACAAAAAAAATATTCTGTTGAACATGGTTAATGCAAAAAATCCTTCCATATAAATTTTTTCGTGTAATTATAGAAACTCGACAATTTGTCGAAAATTTGTTCAACAGAATATTTGTTTTGCTATTGTTGGAAATTTTTTTCGTGTTGATTGAATTATACTTTAGATCTTTTATAGTGTCCTATATTAGCGAAAAAAACTTTCAACATTTGTAAAATAAGCATTCTGCTGAATCATTGATGGTCCAACAATGCAAGGTGCCTTGTTGGCTCGTCTACTCAAAGACTTTTGATTTGCGAAACTTACTGCTAATCTCCAAAAATGATGTATCATGAGCCATGAATCGCGAACAATAGCGAACCATTTTGGTCCCACGGCGCGTAGAGCTATAGCAAGCCATGCTGAGCCATGGACCGTGGGACTTGAGAATAAGGATGAATTCGTATTTGTATCAATTGCTGCTGCAGATATTCGTTTATTTCATCTGCGAAAGCAAGTGCAGTTTGTCGTTCGTTTACGCAGAGATGTATCTTATTTGTACAGCTGTCTCGGAGATCCAGTTCTGAATGCGCTGTTAATACTGCATAAATGAATGTATTTGGATATTTTGATATTTAATACCATCAGTTAATAACCGGCTATATGAAATTGAAAATCAATTTCATCAAATATCTTGTAAATGAAATAAATAATATACTATAATTCTTCATCATAATTATCTGATTATAAGTCAGAATCTGACGAGTTACTATCATTGTTGACGAATTTCATAGCACTCTTAATAACATTCGATATTATTTTCATCGTTTTCTGAAAATTGCTTTTTTTTAATAAAATGTGCTTAAAGATATAATTCACAAAGAATTAACGCATAATCTTCAAATAAAACTCATAAATTAAATATTTTAAAAGTATTTATTGCTTATATTATTAAAATTTAATATTTTAATAAAAATCTAATTTTTTATATAATCTAAAAATTTCAATTACTCGAATATAAATTTAAATTAAAAATTCTCTTTATTTATACTTTGCAAATAGTTCTCAATCTATTCAATTAAAGTTTTGTCCAGATTTTCTATTGGAAGGTATGATTTGAGTAACTGATCACGCAGATATTCGTTTCGTAAATTTAGGTCACGTGAGAGAACAGCTGCGTGAACGGATGCACTCCAACTTCCCACAGTCTCGCAATGTGTACATACGTACAGGCAACAGGCGTGTGCACAAATCTCGCGGATTATTTTTTCGATCTGCAAGCGACTGGCCGTGACACGAATGTCAATGTGTCTGTAATGTATGACTTTCGCGGCGTACGCTCGTGCGTTTAAACATATACGTAAGGCGAGGTTTACGTGCGACGAGAGCACGTAACGTAATAGGCACGCGGCCTGGTGAAAGCCGTCCTCGTGTACAAGCGGCTGCGAAGTGCGAACGCATACACACCGATACAGCTCGCGGCGCGAGCATTATGCCATTAAACACGCTGCTGTAACGATTATAGTCACGGAAAAGGATTTTTACGCGAGCGCATCCCTCTCGGTTCTTCCTTTCAACGAGATCCGGATAGGTCCCGTAAGTTCGCAGCGGCAACATCGACTGCGTCCGTTATTTGACACTACGTTTATTGTCGTTAATTGCTCGCCATCCCACCTTCTGATCATACCTACGCATCAGCGCAACGGTACACGATCGATGCATACGATTCATATGGAAATTTGCTGTGTTCCTCGAGTTTCAAGATGATATCAAACGGCCGGTTTAGACGGCCAGAGACATGTTATTATGTTAGAAGCATGTGAAGGTTTTCTTGAGGTATGAGAATATTAATATTAGTAAGAGTAGGAAAAAGATATAGAAATAAAGTTAAAATTTCCAAAGATTATATTTCTGTAGTGTATGGAATAATGAAAGTTTAAGACTTTAGGAAAATATTATTATTAAATAGAAAATATCAAATCATAGTCAATAATTTATATTATATTGATGATATAAAACAAGAGAGAAAAAATTGATAGCAATTTTTCAGATTAATTTTTTTCACATGTATGATAAAAAAAGTTTGGTATTTGTGTTAAATTGATATTCAACACTTCTTAATATAAAAAAAAAACAATTTACAAGTAAATGAATGAGTAATATAAAAATAGTGATATAATGAAAAAAATATATATATAAATTCTAAGATAAAGTAGAAATTAATTTAACATATAAATATTAATTTTAATGAAAAAATATGTTTCCACAAATATAAATTGTTGTTGCTTGTTTATAAATTGTGTCATTGCTACTTTCTTTGTTAATTTCATTACATAATATTCCTTACTTTCTAATATTCACATATTCATTTTTGTGTTAAATTAACACAAAAATTTGAGTACACCATTTGAAACATATAAAATGTATTAAATTTAATGTATACAAATTTTCCAACTGCATATTATATAATTTTTTTATACTATATAATTTTTTCATATATTTAAAATATATAATTAAAATAAAAAGTATTATTTCTTGATTTTTTTAATGCGATGCATAATATGTTTGAAGCCGTGTTTCTATACTAAGAGAAACATACTAAATTTTAAATATTTTATTTGAACAGTGCCAATTAAATATTTACTCACAATAAGTTAAATATTTATTCAATATAAAAATGATTATTAAGTCAAATCTATTAATAAATTAATAGTTCTTCTATTAAATATATCCTTATGTTTAGTAAATATTAGTTGGCATTATTCAAATAAATAATTTATTAAAATAATTTATTAAAATTTATTAAATAATTTATTAAAATTTAGAATATTTTTTTCAATGTATGAATATCGTTAAGAACGCAACAAATTCAAGACAAAATCAGAGCTTCTGCGTACAATGAAAGAAATAGGGAACAGATAATCGAGGGGCTGCGTACAATGAAAGGAATAGAGAACAGGAAATACATAAGAAGAATTTCAACCTATTAGAAATCATGCATTATGGAATACACAGTTTCTGATAGGTTGAAATTCTTATTTTCTGTGTTCCCTGTCCTTTCATTATGCGCAGCCCCTCGCAACATCATGAATCGACACACTTCTATGCGCGCGCAATGAATCGGTAGCATCGGTGCTGATCGATGCCTCGTAACCATTGCCAACCCTACCGTTTTAGCGGTAGATTTACTGTTTTGGCTCACAAACCTACTGCCTATTGTTTCAGCCAGATTATTTACCGTCTTTTTTTACTTTATTTTGCTTGTATATAATATTCTATGTTACTGCTCATTTTCATCACTTAAAGATTGGTATCTCCTAATCTGCCATGTTTTTCGCGCATCCTTCTGATTGGACGTTAGTATCGTCGTATATGCTACTCGTGTGTCATTGGTCTAGTGTCCAATAGGCTTATTCTGTAACCTGTAATTTTTTGACGATAATTTTACTAGTTAGGGAGGTATTTTACATGATGAAGATTAAAGAAAAACAAAATAGCAGTAACACATAACATTATAATTTCCCACTCAATAATGTTACTGTTATGCATAAAAAATATTAATGTTACGTTATTTTTTTTGTTTTCTGGAAAACAAAAAAATATATTTTTATTATAAATATAAATTATAATTTCTGTTCTTCCTACTATTGAGATTGAATGTTGTATTATTTTTATAATAATAATAAGTATTTGAATTGTGTATTTTATACAGATTAGAATATTTTTTTCTGTTACTTTTTATAAAAATTTGTAATCCTTATTTTCAATGGGACTAAATAAAGATTAAAGAAAAAAGTATGAGTACATTCTTTTTATTATAATTTCTACTTTATATATTACTAAATTTTATATATTATTGAAGTTTTCGGTATGTATTATTTACAATTACAATATTTTTTCTATTTTCTAATAGTTTTCTAATGAAATTTCTTGAAAAAAAAAGACTATATCGCTTTAAGTTTTATTGCTTTTTGACGTACCATTTACCATCTAATTTTTCAATCAGTGGTGCTGGTAGCATGATGATATAAAGACATAAAGGGTATGCTTATCCATTATGCAAAAAATCAGGGTAGTGGAGGAACGTATTATTTATGTCATCATCAGCTATTTTCGAAGCAGTTCGGGTAGATTCGGTTTCGCAAAACGGCGCTAACAATTGTGGTTATAAAACTGCTTTTTTCATAAGGTTGAATTTTGTACATATTTTTGTAAAAAATTATTTCTCATAAAAGATGAAGTGTGCAGTGAAAAATTGTAATTATTCAAAAGGGTAAAGACGCCTGAAGAAAGAGTACAGTACTTTCGATTTCCTAAAGATCAAGCAATTTCTTTAAAATGACTTGAAATTTGTAAAGAAGGTACTTCCGTTACAATAGATAAAAGAAAATAAATATAAAATTTATCATATATGTTCTTTTTGATTTTAAAAATATTAATTTAAAGGATTGATATGTTAAAAATCAGTTAATTAATACATGTTTTAAAATATTTAATTATATATCATCATCATATATTTTATTGGACAAGAACGTAATATATACTTTGTGTTGCTTAGGAAGAATATGTTCAAAACATTTTGTCCTTTACAAAGTTCTTATAGCAGAAACTGTTATAGTACTCACCTAAAAGTTACTGAAAAGTACAAAGTGATTCAATTCCTACATTAAATTTATTTCCTGAGTTGCAAGACATATCCCATACTTCGATTCTACTTTGATTCTACGTAAGAAAATAAATATATATAAATAGTATAACTAAACACTGATATTGATGAATTAAATACTAATATTAAAAATGAATTTATTCATCTAGGAAAGATTCATCGTTGTATATCGAGAATATCATTGACACACCCGCGAAAAAATAAGAAAAAAAATTTGATTAAGTTTATCAATAATAAAGTATATTAGACTACGTATCCGTTGTTTTTTTTTCTGAATTACATTTATTTATTTATTCAAAATGTTTTACTTAATTACGATTATGTAATTATTCCAAAATTTCTAAGTAAATTACTCATGTTTGAATTCATGTATTCAATGTAATATTACCATATATATATATATATATATATATATATGTATAATATATAAAAAATAATTTAAATAATATTAATTTTACCTTTCATAGTTTCTTTATCAATTAGTATTTTATAAAATACTTTTATTTGGCATAATTTTTACTTCAGTAATGTTAAAGTATTATAAGTATCAATGCATAAAATAATAAAACATTATAACATAATTTAATGATTAATTTATCATTGTATTTTTTATTATTATAATACTTATTATAATTAATTATCAACTATATTTTAATTATTAATTAAATTAATAAAAATTAATAAATTTATTTATTAAAATAATAACGCTTATAATAACAATAACATATTATACATAATTTGAAAATAAAAATATATTTATTTAAATGATTATATCTCATTAAACGATATTTCATTCAAATTTTCGCTTATCGATGACGTATGTTGGTCCGATGTCACGTGATGATCACATGATACCTATATGCGCATAAGCATACTCTTGCCTTTATGAGTAACACTATTGATAGGTGCCTCGCAGCCGACAGCGCCCCGTAAATCATCAGGCATGCAGCATTGATGCAACGCGTCGCAACGTAGATTTTATGGATCATAATGGATTATCTCTCTGATTTCTTTCACTGGATTTCGAAAGCAACAAAAATGATTCATAATCGATGCTAGTCGCAGGTCAAAAGTTTGAAGTGCGTGCATAGTAATGACCGAACATACAGTATTTAATGTGTGTGAAAATCAGAATCTATCGGACAATCTTCGAACGGATTCAACGGTTGAATATTCAGTAATTCTAAAGAGACTCGTTCGCGGTGGATGCGTCTCAGCTCGGATGCTTTTACTTTGTATATTTTTGAATGCGTTGCGGATTTAGATTGTGCCTGATAAACATATAGTTGTCTCGCGATTTTGGACGATTCATTCGTTCTTCTTGATACATCCGTGCGGCGTGACGACGTAGATGTTCCGGACGAGTTTCGCGGGCATTGCATCACCTTTTGTTTTTGCTTGACTCTTGAACATGATCTGAGATACCGATTTCGTTTATAATTTTGAGAGGCGGATATTATAAGAAGAAGAAAGAAAAATGTTTGTGGATATTGAGAAACCTCTTTGCTATTTTTTCACGAGATGCTTGTTTGATTAGGGGAGAAGAATAATTGGCGATTTTTCAATGATTATGGTGGGTCGAATTTCAATTATATTGAATTCGCATATGCAAGTAGTTCGCGTTCTCTTGAAGTAACCTTTGAGCTTTGGCATTGCTTCGTCCAGCTTAATACAATTGAATATAAATAAATAAACGTTAAAGGTACCTTTTCACGCTGACGCTCA
>Ga0157364_1001451_pt1 | contig 20185 bp, 7 predicted proteins | sample AttsexASBM2_FD_111476 | JGI IMG/M metagenome (GOLD analysis project Ga0157364, IMG submission 111476) | Fungus gardens microbial communities from leaf cutter ant in Ribeirão Preto, State of São Paulo, Brazil - Atta sexdens ASBM2 | ecosystem: Host-associated > Fungi > Mycelium > Unclassified ...
GCAGCAGAAGCAGCAGCAGTAGCAGCAGCAGCAGCAGTTGTAACCCTCCGCCCTAGTCGTACACGCAGCGGTAAGCCTAGACTCACGTAGAATGTAACTTTGTGACGTCACACCACAAACACGCCAGAGGGCAAGAGCCTAGTTACAAGCATTATACCTAACCGCTCCGCCTCGTTACGACAAGATGTGCTTCTGGTTTTCACTGCACGCGTGCAGCCGGTCTGCGGGTTAATTCGTGCGAGGAAGTTTCGAGGGCAAGAGTGGAGGGAACAAAGCGTGTAGGTCTGCGGAAAGGTGGTGGCGGGCGAGGCGAAGAGATTGCGTTAGCGTGGCACCAAGGTAAATCCAATCGATCTTCCTCACGCGAGAGGCATTAACGAATTCTGCTATTCGACGAGCTTAATTCGCTCTACGTTACCGTCGGCCGCTTCGTGTGTACGTAATTAATGTACGCACACTGTTGGAAGAAGAACTAGTACGTGATGCATCGGATACTCTTTGGATATCAGTACAGAATAGTGCAAATAGCACGTTCAAGCTGATCTTTCATGTATGTGTCATATATATGTGAATATTTTTTATCATTACATGGAGAGAATTTTTTTTTAGAGTTTAAAATAAAATATAAAATATGTTTGATTAATTTTATTGAAGTGCATGGTAAAAATCTTTAAAATATTGTACCACAACTACCATATTTTCGGGATAAATTTTAAAACAAAATTTTCTCCGTGTACTATTTTGATAACCGTCGAGCAAACACACCGAGGGCATTAGATCCAAAGTGGTATTTTTCTCCCGTATTATGCAAATTTGCTATTGAGTCGAAAGTGTTCGAGTCAGGTACAGGCGAATTGATTCGGAGAATCTCACGCTGCATTGCGGTGGGACGGACGGGAATCCTTTTGAATTATTAGGGTGCTGTGAAACGCCTCGAGAGCTTGCAATAAGATCGCCGTTATCGTGTATTCTCGACCAAAATTTCAGGAATAGCAAGTAATAGACTGAGATATTTTGAATAACGATCTCATCAAGTCTGCCGGCGCGAATAAATTACTAGGTGTAATGTGAACCGATGTGTTCTTGCTCGCAATGGCTTGGAACGCGCGCGCGAGAGGGAGAATATTCTCACGGAATAGTGGTTACATCAGAAGTAGAACGCTAATTACATGGTTGCTAATCGTGGCCTTTGCAAAGTAACTTATACATGTCGGGTTCCTCCAACCTTACGAGGCAAAAGTTCATGCATAAATTGCCATGTTGCTTCCTTCATTGAAGAAGGAAAAATTTACCGTAAATAACTTCTATGAAATTCCGTCTCCGCAAATGACTCGCCTCCAACTTTCTAAGTTTGTTTGAGAGCCGAAATCGGTATTTACCTAGCTTTTCCCGTCGCAAAACTGTTATAAAGTACGCAAATACTCCGGTGAGCTCTTCTTGTATTGTTCCGAACGTTGAATTCGTATACTTTGTGCACATATCGCGCGTCCATTATTCGTCGGCGTTTTCCAGTAAGTACAGAGCCGTGGAATAAAGAGCGCAAATATTCGCGGGAAATCTACGTCTTCCCGTTTTACCACATAGAAGCAAACCGCACGTCGAGCTACCCGCGCACCGCCCGCTATCCAACCCTCTCCCGTAGGAGTCCGGTATCTACTTTCGCGGGGCGAAAATAATTAAAATGGAAGGTGGGTGGGTATAGAGAGAGGATAGCGCGTTCTCGCGACGCAGCGCAAAATATCGACGAGATTACATTGCGCCGGCTGTAATGTGGATGCAAATGCGATGGTAAAATATTCCGAGTGTGCAAATTAAAATGATACTGAAATATATATATTTATATATATGTGCATGTATATACATAGCTTCGCGGCCACGCGCTGCGCTGCGCTGGAACTCGGGTTCGTATAAATTGTTTACGTTGTACCCGTTTACGTTTGTGATATTATACAGAAAGCGCGTGTACCGATTCGCGCTCACGCACGCACGCACACAGCTCCAGGCACTTTGTAGCGGCGCGGACGTCGGTTTTCTACCCGGTATACCTTCAATCGCATCGCGCCGATTTAATACGGTAGGCGGCAGAAAAGCGCGCCGGCATATCGCCTGGAGGGAGGAGAAAACTCGCTGAAAATTTCCAATGTTTATTCATATAATTTGCATGTAATTATTTCTGATATGCTGGCCGTCCGACCGGCACGACGTATTGTACGTGCGGACATATAAACCCCATACATGACCATTTGTATGGTTACGGTGTGCAAGGAAACGTAGTTTCACGAACAAATCACCGAGTGCAGTGTGTGCGCCTCGAATGTCCGTTGCGATTTATCTCGTCCGCATTTTAAAGCGGCTCACTGTCACGGCGTGTCGTCGACGTCGTGCTCGTTGAAAAACACAGGATACGAATGTCGTATGGGCAAAAAACTTCGCAGGCTTACACCCATGACACGTTTATGTGAGAGATACTTTCGATATTTGTCGAAAGTGTTGCGTCCCAAATTGATACTTAGACGCGAAACTTTGTTTTTTAAACGATGCTGTCTCTGAATAATTTCCCAACTTCAGTAATAAATTGTTAAAAGTGAGTATGTACGAATAAGTCTCGCGCGACGTTTACGCTATGAAAAATATATTCATGTTGTCATACGCGAAGTTCACAATTTGATACAACGGCAGAATATTGCAGCACGTTGTCTGAAAACAAACGCGCAGTAACGCATGAATTATGATATTACTTGAACATATGTGACAAACTATGCTGTTAGAAGTACAGTTAATTTTTATCCATCTATACAGCCTAGCGAGAGAGAGAGAGAGAGAGAGAGAGAGAGAGAGAGAGAGAGCAAAGCGAATTCAACGACTGGCGATATTCCATTCGTGTCGTTCCGTCGGTAGTGATTTTTTTATTTCTTTTTTTTTTTGCTCTCGGCCTCCTGCCTTTTCTCTGCCGCTTGTCCCGGCAAATACCAGGGAAAGAAACGGAGAATATAGATATAGCCGGGGTGCAATAATTTCACGGGCTGATCGTCGTGAAATCGTCGTTCGCGGGAAAGGGACGATTGGAAGTATAATTGAACCACCGTCTCGCGATTAATATCCATAGGAGTACGAAAGGCGCGCCAAGCGCGCCCAGAACATTTTTCATTAGAACCCATCCGCATGAATTCGTTTAATTCTCGAATTTCTTCGACCGTTACTGAGTAGGATATCTAAATTCCTGTACTGTATATATCATATTGTTTAATCCTCTAGGGACGAATTGCATCTTTACTTTAAATTAAATTCGGGATCTGTGCAGATCCCGATTAGTTATGTTCACATTACTTATGATGTAAGAATATCAGATGTAACATTCTCGTGGATGTGCAGTCGTTCAAATTCTTGTGACCAATTAGAGAGCAATCATTCTGAAAAGCGAATATAAGACTGTCATTAAAGATTTGTTGCCAATCAGAAATTAGCTCCAAATCAATTCAGTCGCTATTGCGATCAGGCTACGATACATAAAAAAAAACATAAAGCAATAAAACATAAACAGTATCCAAATCAGCTAATTACAGCAGAGATACAAGGCAATAACGTAAGCAGTAGCAAATTCGAAACGCTAATTTATTTATTGCTTATATCCTACCGCTTAAATCTTTTTTGTGTCATAGCCTTTACGCCTTGTATTCTTACATCATAATTATATTTAAGAATTGATGGAAACATATGTAGCACGGTAATAAGTACTTCTATTCATAAAGAGTGAATGCAATGATATAAATAAGTCGATATGTCTACTGTATATATATTGATATACATATCGATAGATTCTTCATAGATTTATATAATATTTTTTAAGAAAAATTAATAAAAACTTTTTTTTAATAACAAGACGATCTCTAGAGGCTTAATTTCATAACATTGACTGCATTGCATTTACGACGAAAAGGTTCACCTATATTTTCAATATCTTATATTAAAACTACTAGATTATAAATTCAAGATTATATATACACACAAATACTTATTTTTTTAAACAAATTTCTTAGCACAATTATTTTATAATAGTTGGTATTCTATTTCGTAGCGCAATTAACCTGAAAAATATTTTGCATTATTCAGTATGTATATTCGTGTCAATGTTGCAGTGCTATTGTATATTTCGTCGTCGGCTCGTGAGTTATACCATCGTGTAGCCAGCTGTGGCGATCTTGTCTCGCTAGACACGTGTACACGATGCGCGACATCCATTTATACGGTTGGCACTCAACTTGGCACCAGTCATGGTTGATGAGCCCCTGCTGGCGGAGGGAAATGGCTATTAGTCATCGTTATATGTCACCTTGGGCTTAGATACGCACTGACTACAAGTACACGGGAAGTATGATTAACCAACACATCATGGTTAACATACATAAGAACGTGGAGCTTCTTTCTGAATAAAGAAGAAAATGTTTTTCCATGTGTAACTATAGCGAAAAAAAAGGAAATAAACTCCGTTAGAGCTTTCTAGGAGGTTACGATCCTCGTACGGATTAGTGCACGACGAACTTCTACGGTTTGGCGAGCCCACAGCTGTGTGTGCGAACAGGAGCTTGATATGTGGGTATACATACTCACGGGGGCCATTACCACCCCAGAAGCGCTGTAAGGGCAACACGTCTGAATGGGGTATACGCGATATATAGGTGAGCGCAACACGGGTCTCACATTACTTTTGCGGTAGATTTATTATCGCTCCGACAACGTCGGATAGAAACGATGGAAGTGCCCCGCGAAGAAGAAAAAAAGTGTATCATCACGTAAAATCTTGGTACGAAGAATCAAGCCGGGGGAGAACTCCGAAAGTGTATACTGTACGCGAGGGCGTTTCAGTACACGGCTCTTCGCTTACAAAGGTATCGTAATAGATGGGTGACGTTAATGCGATCTTAAACGGTGAAATATTCATTTTTCGCGGAGGAGATGAATAGTATCGCAAACTTTGAGCGTAATGCGAAACACGAAGACCGTCGAAACGCAAAAAGCAAAAATGGATTATATAAAACTTTCCGTATGTTAAGTTCGACTAGTACTATATCATTCAATTATGATATTATATATGTCCCGTTCTTTATGCAGAAAGAACGTCAAACGTCGGTCTTGTGCGAGCTTTATAACAAGAAATTCGCTGATTTTTTAGGTTTCACGTACCTCCAAAGAAACACCTAAGATGAACTAGAATATTTCCAGACGGAAATCTCTTTCGTACATGTACTCTCATTTGCCACGGTACCGTTTACACGTCAAAATTTTTTATTTGCAGTATATATTCATGGCGAATGGCGAAATTTAACGAAGGCAAAAAAGAGGGTAAGAGAGCCGACTGACACGATTAAAAAGTGAATCCCGGAGGGATGCAAACGGGTCCAATTACTCAGAGACGTACTATCCGTATGCCGGATTCATTCCCCGCGATTTTTCCCTCGGAATACACGATAGCGAAGCGCAAAACGAGATGTCACCTCTCGAAAATTCGCTCGAAAACTGATCATTATCAAAATTCTGTTTATTTATAATTTAGCTTCTTAAAGAATAGAAGAGTCATTTCAAGTCATCTCAAGATGAAATATCTAAATATTTATTTGATACGAATGTGTCCGTAGGTTTGGTAATATACGAAATAGAATATTAATAAAAGATGTAATAAAATCGTTTGGACACGCTAGATACAAACGCGTTGGACCATAAAAAAATGCTTTAATTAAATGTGAACAGTTTTTAATTGGTACTTGCTGAGCACCGAGCAGCACTAATTTCAGCGCTTTGTCCCAGTTATCTCTTAAATCCTATTCATCACCTCAGCATCGATTCGAAGTATCAACTGATCTAAAAGTTTACTGCAAGGTTCTCCTCTCAGCAAAATGGGCCACGGATCGCCCTAACTATTTTTATCGGCCACGTCGAAGCCTCATAAATTAAGTATTTTAACTTTGAAAGAAGAACACGGTTTTATATTACTTCGCAAATATGTCGCCGACGGTGTGACATACTTCGAAAATAATTCATGTTCTGTGAAATAGACTCCAAAGTGACTATGAGCGTTTTGCAAACGGAACACGTATTTCTCTAGCTGCATCGTACACCCTATTTACTTTTTCGACTCTAGAAGACACGCGTGTACATTTTACTTCACCATAATCGTTTCCATCACGGGAATTTTGTTCACGGCCTATTTGTACATGCAACAGACATAAAAATCTAGTTTCGCAAGAGAATTTCTCGACGAATGAAGCTAAAAGCATGAATATGTGTTGACGGGAATACTGGGTTGCTACAGAGAAAGACTAGAATTTAGTCTTCAGCAACTGATTTGAAGCTCGGAAGTTATCGAGCACGTACTGGACAGATCGCGACCGTCGTGAAGCTCAGCGACACGTGATCGTAGTTACCACTAATTCCTCAGGGTGCTATTACGGAGAGCAATGGATGGCGTATTACACGAAGCGACAGGTCTCCGTCGCAGCACATGGCGTAGCCATTCAACCGTTCGACCCTTCGTCCTTACCCGTTCAAAGGAACGACATCGACCGGATCTCGTTGACGACGATAACGGCAGCAACGTGACTTCGAATAGCTCGAGAGGAGGCGACAGAAAGGGATCGATCTTCCAATGTAATGGCGGTTAGGAATATGTGTGAGAATCGCGCTCGCGTTTAGCCGGAGAATAAATTCGCCCGCGCATAAGGTTGAATCTTATCGACACCGTTGTTGTTTAATATTTGGGTAACCCAGTTCTGCGCAGTTGGTTTAAAGCCACTGAAAAGTATCTCGGAGAAGCGCAGTATAAACTCACGACGCGTGACATAAGACGTCGTTCGCGAATAGCGTCGTTCCTTAATTAATTAAATTTCGCCACGCTGGTGTCGCGCCGAGACAGCCTGTTCGACATCCGCGATACGCGAACTTCACAATGTACTAAACTTTGTCTCCGCGCTAGTTTGTCCAACGATTACGGGCTCTTTAATTAAAACCTTGCTCTTTTCCTCTCAAAGTGCTACATTCCGCGCTTTCGAAAAGCATGTCGCCGCGTACAGCTTACGTCGCCTTCAGCGCACATAATTCTTTAATGACTGCAATTAAATTAATGATACAAGAACAACTGTATTTATATATTCGTCGAATACCGACGATATACAGGCGAAATGGGGAAGAGTAAAAGAATGTACTGCGAAGTTGTAGAATCGAGAAAGTTATGGGAAAGGAAGAAGCGCAAGCGGAGAACGTGGATCTCGTTTCCGTGAAATTGGGGTGAAAACCAGCGGAGGTGAGCATGCGAGAGAGGAAGAAAAATATTCAAGAGACCGTCGAGGACAAGTACAGAGACAGGGTGGCAGGATATCAAAGTATCGATCCTGGGTAGTACCACCGCCACACGACGACGAGGAGCGACTCTCGAAGCGGCCGTGTCTCTTCACGCTCGGTCGCGCTTTTCGTTAACGCCGAGCTAAGAGCCAGGGCTCGTGTAACGGGATCCTCGCGGAAAGCGTCTTGGGGTTTTATGGTGCTCCCTCCCCCCTTCGGATCAGAAGAGGCAAGAAGGAGACGAAGAGGTGTGAGTGGAGGAGGAAAAGAGGAAGATGAGATGCGGGAGGTGGCGGCAACGGGGGATGGGATGCAGAAGGGTATAGGACAGTGAACCTGGTATCGACCGACTCGTGGCAAGTTCAGGGTCGCACTGTCGCACCAGTACTACACTCTTCGTCGTTGTGCCCCGTGCGTCCCGCAATCGCCACCCCTTTTACTTCGAACTGCCGTCAAACCCTTGGAACGAGCCGCCTATCCCTCTCGCGTCGCTCGGTTTTACGAGGGATGGATGGATGAATGGTGTGAGAAGCCCGCCACGCACAGCTGTTTGCATACACCCCCTTTCTGCCATCCCCCTGCTCTCTCCGTCTCTCCTGCGTGGGAGAGGGGGCGTTTCTCTCCGACTATTCGCCTTCCGAAAGACGAGCAAATAATAACCCTGCGATGACTTGTAGCTTGGCCGACCACCTCCGATCTTTCTCTTGCTTTCAAGAAAAAGGAAAGAAAGTGCGCGACGCGTCGAACGAATGCCTGATTTAAAACCGTAAAACTACCTTGTATTCACTCCTTTATGAGTTTTAATGACGGCAGGCGCTTCATTAATTCCTCAGCTCGACACGCGAGCCTGTCACATTTACCTCGATGTCTTCAAGTTTGTTTTTATTTAATTATTCTTTTGATTTAATATCACGATTTAATATCGTCTGTGTTGATTAGTATCGCGTGACGTTTAAATGTAAGTTGAAAAAGAAGATGTCTGTTTAACGACACAGCAATTCTAAGTTGTATCTCTAATAATTTCGAGGCAAATATACCTTGTTCAGTTATTAATTTCATTGAAATTACAAACTGTCGTTTTGTTAACTGCACTGTCAGACTCCTTTCTATATGTTTCGCGGATAAAATATTCATTTTCAAATGAAATTGTCGCCACGTTGACGTCGACAAAAATCACCGATTAATTAAATATTGCAAATAAAAGTCTATATCGTTTAAACAGTTAACGACAACGAATGCGAATACAATAAACTTCGAAAGTTTCAGTTTTATTAGTCTGAAAAACCGAGATTGCTTTGATTCCAACGATATGTCTTTATCGGTTATTGTTGCAATAATTATTTCGTGAGCGATAAAAAAACGTGGTCATACGAAATAAGATAGACAGGATATTGGAAACTCTCGCATATCTAGGTTAAAAGATACTCTCGTTCGCTCACCTGCAAGGGAGAATTGAATCGAGAGTCACGCTCGTGGGGAATCGTTTAAAGGGAATTACAATCCAGACTATTGGACGGAAGGAGCAAGGCAAGAGCGGGGGAAGACGATATTTCGTCGATTCCTATTCGATGGTCGTGGATAAACTTGGCCGAGTATTCCGCAGCTGTGTGCGCACGACTCATCGATGAACACACTCTTTCGACTACAAGTTTGGCGTAGTGAATTGAAATTAACATAAAATCGAAATGCCGGGAAACTTTGCGCATAAAGAGTCAACTGCCCAAGTTCGTTGAATGGCTGCGAACGGGCAACTCCGTTTCGGTATGAAAGGGGCTCCCTTATCCCAGGACTCGCTCTCTCCTTTCTCTCGTACACCGTCGACACCTCTTCTGAGCGGCCTTTCTTACCTTTTCCAAGTCTTCGTCTCGCAAACTACTATGTCGATTGGAAAGGTAAGAGTAATAGAAAAGGCTTCTCTTGGAATAATTAGACGAACGTTCCGTTTCCGCCGTGACGATAACTGCGATAACGTCCGGTAGTAGACCAATAATTCCTTTGGGCTTTCTTGGGCGACACGCAGTGGCATTGTACTGTTACGCGACATTCGTTCCCTCGTATCTCGAAAAATATAAGGCGCGATAACGTGCCGGCCCGATAATGGACGACCCGAATACGGGATAGCGCTTTTATCGCCGAGGTTTTTCTTTACGTGCGGGACGGACCAGCCACGTGGAAATGGAAAGTTTATCTGCGGGATCTGCGAACCGCGATAAAATACACGAACGATCTCGATTCTCTGACATTTTAGATATAATATTAATAATGTCGAGAAGAAGAGCAAGAAAGAGAGAGAGAGAGAGGGAGAGGGAGAGGGAGAGAGAAAGACAAAGATAGAATTGACTACATATTACGGTCGCGTGGTAAAAGATAGTACGCGAGTTAGTCCGCTCGTCTCTCGATCGCACGCGAAATTCACAAATCTTAACGAACTCTCTCTGGCGGAGGGATTTTTCCTCCGTGAAATATGCCGTTAATAACCTTAGACGGAGCCAATTTCTCATGACTTTTACCGGGCCGGATTTACCGGACCACGTCCACGGCATATTTCGGAAATATAAGAACCCGGTGCGCGAGTTAAGGAGCACGCTCTGCTCGTACGCCAAAGATCACGTAGCACGATAATGGCTTCCTTTCCGTTCCTTATCGTGCTGGCGACATTCAAAATCCTAGGCCATTACTGCCGAGCGAATGGTACCCTTTTCACGTGAAGTACGTAGCTACGTATATTCCACGGGAAATTTCCCCGTCGCATTAACGTGACAGATTATACAGCCGCTCTCTCTGATCAGTTGCGTCTGACTATCTACCATCTTTTCCTTACTGTCGTGCTTTATCTTGCTTTTCTTTCTACCGTCGTACTTTTAAACTCCGTTCTATCGAAAATTCAATCGAGAATTGGGAATCGATATGTATTTTCTCTTCATACCGACTCACTTTCGTCCTACTTTCTTTTTCGTTTTTTTTTTTATCGTCTCGTATACCAACGCGTGCTTGAAGTCTCTCTCTCGTTCATTTTTCATGTAAGTCGGATGTTCAGTTATTGACATGTGTATTTCTAGACGAGAATAGAGATGACAACCTTTTTGTGCACATCTATTATAAACAGATTCTTTAAACTGATAACGACATGACGGTTCAATAGAAATATGAAGTAGACTGTTCGCAATGTAATAAAAATTATTGTACGAAAAACACAATGATATAAACGAATTTCGAACGTGATTTATTAATAAATACATATGATAGAATTAATCTAGAATATATAATTTTTATGTATGACGTTTACATTAGGTCTGCTCTCAGCAAAGATCGATTTTTTTTAATCCATCTGAATCGCAATTGCAAGTATATTCACCAAAAGATTGATCTAAAAGATCAAGGCTAATTGAAAATTACATACTATAGTCTTCTTCGTAAAAAAAAAAAAACGATTTCAATGCATAACTGATCACAGAAAAATTGCAACACTTGTTTTTTAATGTGTTTCAAAACTCAGCCTTGCTCCTAGAGTGATTGAACGTAAATGGTTAGATCCATAAGAACCAATCACTCGGTGAGCAAGCTGCATTCCGAAACCTATCGAAAAAAGTGTTGCAACCTTTCAGTGATCAGCTGTACACGAAAGATTAATCTGGGGTTCTTAAGAATCGATTCGTCGAGTTAATCAGAGCTTAAGAATTGAAAGAGCTAAAAAAAATCGAAGATAAAAGAATCGATTTTTTAAAAATTGATCTTGGATCGAACATCCCTATAAGTTTGTATAGCTTTGGTTAAATTTACATAGTTAATTATTGTAAATGAGAGAATAAACGAGATTATATCTGAGCACAATGCGCAAGCTTGCAAGGAACAAAGACCTCCTTCGTGCAATGGAGTATAAGTAATCGGGCATCTTCGTGACCATCCCTATAAGACGACGCCAGTTCATTAATCCGTCGTGTCGCGGATCGCTCGTCATGACGGACCAAACAAAGAATGAAGGTTTATCGCGAACGATGTCTAATAAACTGACGACGGTTTCTTGTCGCTAGAGCAAGGCTCATTCGGCGCCACGCTGACATCCTGTCATCAGTCTTCATTACCGAACAATGGACCGGCATCGCGGTTAACAGCTCATCTGTGCTGTGAACGCGACGCACCTCGTGAGCGATTACGATGTGTCTACTGTAATGGAACTCGTTCGCGGTTAAAGGAACAATAGAACTAGACGATTAAGTGATATCTAGTAAGAGCTGGGAGGCGGCAAGCACATCAGAGATTCCAGACGACGGCTCATAATGAAACGACGTCAACTTCGCCCGTTAAGGAATCTTCCTTTAAAAGGCTTCTCTCTAAGTACGAAAACAAGAAGATTGCGCGCTGAATCTTACGAAGATTACGACGTCAAGCAAGTGAAGTGGAGATAAGTAATTGCTGAAGCAATAATGAACTCACCATAATTTTTTACACGCGAAAGTATAGTTTGTAGAATCAGTTTTTAAGCGTTTATTATGTTGTATAACGTGAAAATCACATATCACATATATCGAATTCAATCGTGTCGACAAATAATTATATCATCTGACTCCGGCGTAAATAATAATTAATTGGCGTACAATTCGACATCATGTTTCAACTATATTCACAGTATCAATAATACGCACAGGCTTCGATGCCAATCTCTATAAGACTCAATCAAATTAATTTGATTCATTAATACAAACCGCATTGTAACGTTACAATTATTTTGCCATCATTGCCGCTAATGGCTTTCGATGTGTACGCAACGCGGATATACGGCACATTTTATGGAGTATGCGCATACGTTATGCCGCAATGTAGGAGGCCAACCCTTTTCAAAGTGCCGCAGGTACACAGTGCGGTATGTAACCAATAGTATGAACTCGATGGCGCAGGCTCCATTAGGTGGTTAAGACGCCTGAAGTTCTCTCTCTCTCTCTCTCTCTCTCTCTCGTTCCCTCTTCTTCTTCCTTCCGCCCTTCTTCCCTTCCCTTCTCTTTCCTTCCCTTCTTCTCTTATTCTCTTGTACTTACTCTTCGTTTGACTGATTCTTCCTTTATTCCATTATATATGTCTCTTTCTCTGTCGTATATTTGTGGTATTAATTAGGGGAAGACAGAACGGGGTTGGGCCGAAGCGAAAACGGGGGTTAGTGTAAACAGGTCCAAGTATTATGTTATCCAACAGACTGACAGCCCGGCCCCATTATCTCTAGCAGCAAGAACAACTTGAGGCCTCTCTCACCTCTTCTCCCTTCTATCCCTTCGGCAACTAATCTTCTAAAACATACGAACCGGCGTACCGCGCTGCGTTTCTCCCGGGCTACCGGGCTCATCCTATTTGTGATTCATAGCACGCAAGATATTGGGCTGCGAATCCATCTTTGTATTCGCTTGTTACTGTGGAAATTAGCTTCTCGATTATAATTGCAAGATCGCGTTCCAAAATTATGTATTTCGCTCGACGATATTAGATGTACGGCATTCGTGATGAAGATGTAAAGCGAAGATGTAGAGCGATACAAAGTGCCGATCCATCTAAATTATTGCAAGTGCACAAAGTGTATTTCTCTACTAATTTTATACTTCCATTTTTTTATATTTTTTTTAGTGATGAAATTACCGCGAGATTTCATTTGACGCGTCGCGAACGTAATCAAGTTCAAATAAATTGCAATCGTTGACGCGTAATATGGCACGGTGAAATATTGCTACTGGAATTTTCTATTATAATGAAATATGAGGTACACAAATATGAGTCTGTGCGCCGAGCAAAGTAGTTTTGAAGCTGTTGAAAAGATTCAAAAGCAACAATTTCGGGAGGAGGGGAGAGGGAGATCTAATTTGTGCGCGTGGCCTATATTCCGGTGTTATTTTATCAGGATAGAGTCGTAAGCCTGCAATTTTGTCAGTACGCGACGAGCGGCGTTCTGAAAGCGGACTAACCGGCCCATGAATAATGCAACCCCGTACGTCTTGCTGATAATTATGTTTTACACCGTCATGCCGTGTTTCGTTAACTCAATGGTGGCCGCGCCCTTTCCATCCGCTTTGGCATTATACCTGCATATTCATTACTTAACGTTAAGTATGACTTCAACCCGGAGGGCTTAAGTTCAAGCAGGTCGTAGAAGCAAAACTGATTATATTACACGCTCGCGCGAACTTCAAACCGCATTAACCGCACATTACTAATTTAACATCTAATCACTGTCTACATGTTCGTTCGACTGAATTCTACATTGCCGTAAACTCTTCGCATGCTAAGGTCTGACGCTACACGTGAGCTACACGTGCTTAGGGCATTACTACTAAATACTGATTTCGCTCTATCACTCGTATTTTATTAACTGGAAAGTTGGGAACTTTCCAACTTTCATAAATTTTCTATGCGTCTAATCTCATTCGCGCGCAATTACCATTGTATTGTCCTTGCAATATGCGAATCGGTCGGCGCGCTATATGTCACCGCCGTGCTATCAATGAAATCGATGTGTAAACCGACCGCTCGCACGTAGATGTACACGATGCCGAAGTATGAGGGGTAGTGCGGGAGTAATTACAGCCCGCGCGCGCTGTAACTTCCTATCTGCGAGATCGAAATTACCATTGGACGGCGTATCTTGCGCCGCTTCTTTACGGGGCCAGTTACCGGGCGTACGTTGTTTGCATGTAAACGACGTCTTTACACGTACCAAAGGTTAGCCGTACATTCATGTCTGTTTCGTTCACGACAAATTACAAGCGGCACTGTTACACAGAAAAGATATGTAACTTATCTTAGAAGTTACGTGATCACCGCACACGAGGACTCGCATTAACGCCTTTTGTCAGGAAAATTACTTCACTAGACTTTATTCGGCATTAGGATTTTATCGTTGGCTAAAATGTGCATGTGTAACATATTAGGGAGACGTAGGACATGTTTATCTCATGAGCAGATCGTATATATAATATATTTTAATTTATACATATAATTTTATATCAAAGTGCGATCGTGTACGTTTAAAAATTATGTAAAAAAATCAAAGCAACTTCTTCTTTTCGCCTGCATGGAAAATACAAGAACCAAGTTTCACTGCCTTCGAATATAATGGCGCGCATAGACATCTAAGGAAGATAGACTCGGCTGCACCGCGTCGTGAGCATAACGATATACGTGCTTCGTAGGACGGGACTGGTTAGGGATTGACGCCATACCGTTGATCCCAGCTCGTCTAGGCATAATGCCACCCCTCGTAAGCCAGTCACGTCCCCCATTCCCTACACTCTCGCCTCACAACCCATTGCTGTTCGTATTGAAGTCATGATCAGACTGGCGGGCCAGTCTTTGACAGATCCTACTTAACGCGGCGGCGCAGTACTTGCTTATCAGACTCTATCAATTGGAGTTACTTTCCTTTCAGAGCTTAACATTATTAATAAATAACAAAGATACTAGTGTCGGCTAAAAGGAAAATAGTCTAAAATTTCAATTTCAAAAGAAAGAAATGAATCGAAAGAAGACGGAAAACGGTTTTTTCTAAGAAAAAAAAACAAGATTGAGTAACACGAAAAATTCATAATTTTTCAATGTATTTTAGTAAAGTAGAAATGTTTAAAATCACAGAAATTTCAGTAGGTAGGTCTTAATAATTACATAACGTAAGAATCGAGACATTTTATTGGGTCGTCCGGAAAGTTCGTGCCGATGTTGAAGGAAAATTGAAACGCAGAAAATTTTAATTTAATAAATGTATACTAAATTTTAGTATCGGCACGAACTTTCCGGACAACCCAATCATCTCAATTTATTAAAATATCAAGAAAATGACATTAATATGATATTTGTATAGTTTAATGATAACATCTCGCTGCATTTGCTGTTTAACGTACAATTTTTAACTTTTATCAAGACACATCGTCCATTTTTTTTTTCCTATTTCACAAATGTCACGAGGCTTCTCGACAAAATTGAAAAAAAAATTAAATAGTTCGCTTCTTTTACGAGGCGTTAAACGTTTCACCTCGTTTTATATAGAAGCTGGCAGCCCGTTCCGGCATCGGCATTAAGTAATGCAATACGCTTCGTCGGCGAAAAAGACGAAGGTGATAGCCAGGAAAAAGAAAGGAAAACGCGGTTTGAGAGGCAGGAAAAGCCGGTGAAACTTTCCGTAATTAATACGTTAAACTTTTTTCCCAGCCGCGCCGGATCTCACGCGCTCGTTCGGCCATTGAATGTCAATGATCGAAATCGCTCTTTGATATAATTCTCTTCGCTAGCGCGCAAGAGAGAGAATACGTGAGCGTGAACGTAAAGCTTTATTGCGATGTGCTTAGTCATTCAAATCGATATATTTCCATTCGAGCATTCTGTCTGGCAAGATTCGCAATGTTTACGCACTCTCGTAATTGCAAGACGCATTTCTTTCGCTGATTAGCGACGGTTCATTATGTCGGTAATTAGTAGCTTGTATAATGCGTTTAAGTGTTTCCTCGGCGGAATTAGTATGCTAACTAACTCTATGCTTTACCTCGCACCCTTTACTCCTCGCAGTTCGAGTTCAGCGCTTTCGCTATCCCTTCCCTTCCTCTCTTCTTCTCTTGCTGTCTCTCTTTCGCTCTCTCCCTTCCTCAACGAAACTGAATCACTGGTGGCAAATGTCGAGAATTGCGATGCACGCGAAGTAGACATTCGCACTTACCCCACGAGAGAACGTTAAATATCTGCAATACATGTACTCCAATCTTGTGTAGCATCATCTGGCATACGAAATAATTGAACAATCTCATAAAAGATTATTGGATATTATCGTTCAATCAAAATTGAAATCGTGCTGCATTCAAGTAATACTATAAATCTTTGTCAGATTCATCTGCGAAATTTAGTAATAAGATGCCGTTAAAAGAAAGCTGTTTCTTTTCTCACGTGTTCTCGCCAGAACGAATATATCTAAGATTATCCGAACAGATTGTACGTAGTATTCCCAGTTATATTCCGATGTATCGATGGTCATATCGATGTTTGCGAAAGAGGAGAGGGTGCGTGGGTAGTCAGATGATAGGTGCAAACAAGAAACGAGAATACCCGTTTCCGATCCTCCTTCCCGCACTGGCCAGAGCAGGCTGGATCAGAGAGACCGAGGGTCGTAGAGAGTGTGCAGAGGAAGCTAGCGCGCACATTGCACCGGGGAGGAACATACACAGTAGCTAGTCGATGTGATTGGCTCGGTGCCAGCAGCCTCTAACGACGCTTTCGAAAGGAGGAGAATCCTACTTCGTCCTCTCCAACGACGAGCCTCCAAAGATATCTCGGGACCAGTGTGGCGGTGACGCAATGTTGCCGCAATCACATTTTGGCACGCCTCTGCCTAACCGATACCTCCCTCCCCCTGCAGTGGCGAGAGAGTACCTTCGATATCTAGCACCGTGTTGAATTCGACCGGTATCGACCGTGCGGAACTTGAGCGGTCGTCTAACGACGGTTCGAGTGAGCCGACCGCGAGAGAGGCCTTCGCCACTGTGTAAATTCGGGTCTGACTATAGCCGAGCTGTATCTACTTGCTTCCCGTCACGTCGCACCGACTTCTCAGTTTTCTGGCATTCCTATTAAATCGACCGCACGTATTGTATTTCGCATTGAATTTCGACGCAGACAATACAATTTAATTTCATTCTGTCCGTCGAGAAAATTGTCCCGAGAAAATCAAATCACTGTACTGTATATTGTAACGGAAATACAACGAAACTATCATTTCCCGTTGTTTTGATGCATTAACTCTGTTAAGCTTGTTATAACGTAGATACATACGAATAATAAATAAATATGTCACGTACAAATAGCGAAACAATTTTATTGTGTCCGCTTTAAATCTTTGCACGTTTGCATTATACGCAAGTGTCCAGTAGTCTGGTATATATTATATGCCATTGGCAGGAATATATCGATCCAACCGTTGTTGTCACTTCTATGCTAATAGGATATATACCAGTAATACGGAAATTCACGTCAATACCAGAAAGTGATACGTAGAAGAGAGGGAAGACGTGTATATATTTATAATAAGTGCTATGTATACGAGGAGAACATCTCTCTCTGTTCTATAATCAAAGTGCCGATGATGCACATAGAGAAAATTTTTCACATTCAGGAAGGAAATCTTGTTATCGCCGATACTATTTTTGTACGCGAGCTGCGATAACTTCCGCGATGGAAACTTCTGCTCTTTAAATAGGATGACAAGCTGCGTGGTGCCGTCGAATAAAGTGCCGTGAAATAAAGGAGTATCTTTCTCGAGCGATTCGGTAGGCGCGGCGCGAGTTTCAGTGGCTATGGATGTAGAGTGGTTGTATCTAATTTAAATTCCCGACATAAAAAGCTTGCAGAACGCGAGCAGTGGTCGGGATAGCGTGGATCGCGGCCAAGCCACGTGCGGCTGCGAGATTCATTCCGCTTTACATGGCCGGTCTGTACCCATCCACTTCTCTGCATCTCCCCGAAATTCTCTCCCGCTATCTTCTCTGTCTCTTTCTCTAGCTCTCTCTATCCAGATCTCTACTTGTATTCTCGCTCTCTTGCTCTCCGCTACCGAGATCTCATCTCGACGCAACCCCATTCCGCGCCTCGAGCCAAGGTATGACCGGCAGCCTAATGCTGCAAGGGGTTTCCCTTGGGAAACAGAATTATCCAGCAACGAAGATATTCGGCATCTTCGGAAAGAGATACTTGGCGAATGGCGAAAGAATGTCAAATTGACGTTTTGCATCAGAATGATAAAAAATGAAATGATTCGATTCTTTTACAACTGCATATATTTTAAACTCTCTTTTGTATCAATACTTTGAAGGAGAATATTTGTATTTGAAGAAAGAAATTATTAAAATACATTTATTATCTTATACATGTATACTATTTTGATCTTTGTACACTTAAAAATTATAAAATATACACTTGAAAAGATCATGTAGGTATATAAAATGAAATTTAATTTTTTTAAATAAAATATATTAATAAATATATTAAATAAAAAAAATGATATAGTTTGCCTAGTACACATATGTACAATAATAGTTTAGATTTATCATTGCAGGAAGTAAAAATTTCTTCTTTTGAAATACACGAGAGAATCAATTAGACCGATAGAAAGATAGAATCGAAAAACTACTTTCATTTAGAAATAGCAGGAATCTATACCCGCAACTATTCAGAATCTAACAGAGAAAGGACATCTAAAGGCTTTGGAGTAGAATTTTTTGGTCTGTGTGTCTTTTCGCTTCTAAAGCAACCCCGATGTCGTCCTAACTCGAAGTTCCCGCCCATTACGACAGCAAAAGAAACCTTTTCCCTTTCTTTTCTTACGATTTCCACCTACTTCAAAGGACATCCATTAAAGAAGGCTGACTATAATCTCTTCACTGTTCTCAAAATCAAATCAGCAAATTTGTAGAGTTTATTATAAAAATACTCAAATATATTTAGAAAAGTTTTAAATTTATAAAATATATAATGATAAATTGTTGATTAATATATTATCTTAATACGTAATCTAAATTCAATTTTTTTTTTATGAAACTTTATTCGAGAATGACTGTATGTATACATAAATAATTAATAAAAAATAACTGTGACGATAAAAAATTCGGTGTTATTTAGGAAGACCAATATATACAGCACGTAGAAGCCGCATATTTTGTAACCACAAAAATTGTAAAAATATGCCATGTCACATTTTTTAATGCAGATGTATTCACGTCCTACCATTAACACGGAGTGCCTCTCGTGTAAGGTGTCGTCTGAAGTTCTAGTCCCGAAAAATAAAAAGTGTCGAATACATGAATAGTACGTTACGTTGTCCTCCTGATATTCAAATTACCTCGACATAAATGTAACGTAGGGCTAGATAATTATCGCGTGACTTTTCAGATGATACCTCGCGCGTGGTATTATATATGCATAATGCGTTCCATTTGCCAAAAACGCGAACCGCGTAATACGCCGCCACTGTTACACATAAATGCTAGCGGGAAATCAGAATTCGGCTTGGTATTATGCACAATTGAGATATATCAGTTCGCACTGCGAATCCGTATTTTGCGACGATCAATGCGATCGAAACGGCAATGACCAAAATGATGCCGCGTGCAAATCCTCTCTTCTCCTTCCTCTCCTCATATCATCGATTCCACGTTACTAGTATTTCTGATAATTTTCGATGCGTGCACGTGCGACGCATTTACACCGCTCGTAAAGCCGAATTATGCCTGTCAAATATTAACACGATTCTAGCATTAGAGATCGAAATGCTGCGAGCTTTCCGTTCTTATCCAAAGACTACGATATATTGGAGAGAGTAAATACGAACTCTCAATATAATTTATCCTAATAGGAATTTCTATTGCCTTTTGATTACATTTAATCCGGGAATAATCATCTTACTCTTATACATAACGATCTCCTGGGATTTTTACATCCCAATTAAAATCCATTATTAATAATGTATATTATTCTTGAGTTCTTTCTATATAAAGATTATGCGTTTCACGGGTTTCTTCCGTGTCCAGATCCATTCTTGGAATGCCAACGTTTCGTAAACCTTGCAGTTCACTTCATCAGGACAAGAAACAGCCTGATACTTCAGTTTATGGATCTGGACACGGAAGAAACCTGTGAAACGCATAATCTTTATAACAATGTACATTATTGATTGTTTTTTCCGATTTATTGGCATTTGAGAACATGGATATAGATTTACTCACAATTTTTTGAAAAAAATTAAATAGAAGAATCAGTATCAGAATTGTGTATGAGATTCACAAACAAATATTAAACGGAATAAGTTCATTAAATAGTTTATTATGATAGCATTTCTAAAAAA
>Ga0157364_1001452_pt1 | contig 20182 bp, 14 predicted proteins | sample AttsexASBM2_FD_111476 | JGI IMG/M metagenome (GOLD analysis project Ga0157364, IMG submission 111476) | Fungus gardens microbial communities from leaf cutter ant in Ribeirão Preto, State of São Paulo, Brazil - Atta sexdens ASBM2 | ecosystem: Host-associated > Fungi > Mycelium > Unclassified ...
AGTGTGGAAGACAGGTTACTTGTGAAGTTTGAGATGAGAGTAAGTGTTATGACTTAAGTCCTTGAGTAAAGATAAAAGATGACTCTTGTATTAAGTAACACAAAAGAACTCAATAGAGTTCCAAGTACAAGATATTCTACCTTATGTACCACAGACCATGGTCTGTGCACACACTACAACTAATCTACCCTAAAGTCCATGTACACTTCATAAGACCAACATGCTGTTGTTATGCTATATGTCATTATCTGTTTCAGAACCTTCCATGTCCTTCTTTGTGTCATGTGATCATGTGACAGTGATAGGTGTCATGCTTCTATTACACTTTGTGACTTGTGTGACTATCATGCATAACATCACATCACACTCTTCATCTTTAGTCCAAAATAAAGAAAAGTGAAAATGAAAACTAAAATAAAGTAAAATGAAAAATGAAAAGAAAGATAAAAGAAAAAGAAAATAAATTGATATATGACAGTATTTCCTCTTTAAGACTGATAAAGTTCTAGCTAGAGTTCACATAAGTATCTTGTAAGTCAATACAAAAGAAAGAAATTTTTTTGCTTTTTTTTTCTTACCATCATATTTTTCTATAACTCCTCCAACATGTTTCTAACTGTTAGAAATCTTCTGAGTAGACTTGGTTATTTTTCATTTTTCTAGTTTTTTGTAATTTCTCTTTTCTTTTATAGTTTAGTTTTCTTATTTTATTTTTTGGACTTAGCTAAGGAATATAATATTATGTCATATGTAACTTAGTAGAACATCATAAAAACTACTAGAAAAACTTAGTCATAGCTTTAGGGTAGATTAGAGATATACAAACCAACTTTTAGAGGTATATAAAGTAGACTACTCTATAATAGGAATTCTATTGAGTTCTCTTATGTTATTTAATATATGAGTATGTCTCTTACTTAGGCTTAAGTTATAATACTAATCCCATAAGATCCAGAAGCTGAGATTCTAGTATGGCAAAAATAAACAAGAGTAAAACACATTGCTAAATAGTAGGCAATTATTGTTATAACTCAAAGATCTTAAAGTTAATCAATGAATAGAATCTCGTATTAGGATTAATATAAGAGAACTTGATAGAGAACTCTATATAGGATTGTTTACCTTATATACTAGAACCTCATGGTCTATGCAACTACTACTTTAGCCTACCCTAAATGACCATGTATTTGCCTTAAGGTCAACATATGTTAAACATGCTATATAATATTATCTTTTCAGAACCTTTATGTTCTTCTCTTGCTACCACATGACTTGTGACCATTACTGTGATTGTGACATGTGACATGTGACAGTATGGCAATTATGTCATACTAAGCCCTAACCCCAGTTCCCAGAGTTAGAAACTAAAAGAAAGAAAGAGAAATGAAAAGAATAAAAGAAAATGAAAAAAAAGTTTAAAAGAAACTTGGGTTCAAACTTTGTAAGTCTGACAATTATAGCCTATCTAGAAGCAGTAGCAAATGCACAATAAGAAGCAAGGATGACTGAGTAAAGTTCATAGAATATACAAAGTTTAAGATTTCCAAGAGAACCTAAGTTTTATTTTATTGACAGAGTATTCTAATGATATAACTTATCTCTAGAAAAACCTAAGAGAATAGAGCAAGATTTCTAGAGACAACAGATATTCTATATATCTTTACTATATATTCTAATCTTCTTAGATCAGCTTTTTTAAAGAGAAATGACAATAACAGCATGGCTAAAGGCATTTTTGATAAAAGTATCTAGAATGTTAGCCAGAAAAGGAAGAGAGGTTATTATTAGTGATAGATGGAGAGGAGCAGCAACAATTATGACTTTAGAATAGCCAAATATGCAGATAGATAGAAAAATTTAAAACTAGTCTTCTAGAATTATTGATAGTTTCAGATGTCTAGATATAATGGCCAGTACATCAACATGTATAACCTTTGCCTATATACTAAGCTTGTCTTCTATAGTGAAGTTTGCTTATCAAAACTCTAAGCTTTGTCTCTGCTCTATCATAGATCAATTTAATCAGACATCCAGTTACTTCATGGAGCTTGTTATATGAACTACTTTCATATTCTTTTCCTTTTCTATTAGATCACTAGAACATATAAAAAGACATGTGATTACAACTATTGGTTGTAGCAATCACAAGTCAATAAATTGACATCTATCTTTTGAAAAATTATATCTACTACTAGTACCAAACACTAAGTAGGAAACTATAAGTATAGACTTTGTTATTGAACTCTCTAAGTTTATGGAGTTTGATATGGTGATGACAGTAATAGATTCAGTGTCCAAAAGAATATATTTATATTTTATATAGCCTCTTTATATGTGTAGTCTCAGGTAAAGAATCATAGTTTGTCTTGCTTTTTACTAAAGAGTTATGCTATATATTTGGGATCAAGATTGTTTTGTCAACAGCATAACACCTTTAGTCAGATGAACAGACAAAGTATGTTGATCAGAAACTTGACCAGTATCTCTGACTGTTTATTTATGAGCAGTAAAGTAATTAGTATGGTTTCCTGCCTATGGCAGATTTTCAGTATAATAACTATATCCATATCTCTACCAAGCAATATCTATTCTTCTTGAATACAGGTTATCTTCTCTGAATGGATTTCAAAATGCATAGCTATAAGTCTAAGTTAGAGAGTGTCATAAAGCTTACAAAGTAGATAAAAGTGACATTAAGAGAGATAAAGTCTGCCATTCACAAGTTACAAGAAAACATAATACTATACTCTAACCAAAGATGAACTTCCATGCTAGTCTTCTAACCTAGTGACAAGATATACCTCAACTTCATGGACATTTACACTATGCACCTCTCAGCCAAACTATCACATCACCATCTCAGATCATACATAATAGAGAAATGAGTAGAATCTATAGCCTATCAACTGAAGCTTCTACTGGCATTGAAAAGGCTACATCCAGTATTCAATGTTATCAAGCTAACTACTATATCTAAAGGTCCAAAATCTGGTAGATATTTAAACACTCTTCTGAATAGTCATTGACACTGCAAAAATTTCTAATACCTAGTCATATAGAAGAACTTTGGCCCAGAGAAGAATTCTTGGAAAAATGTTTCAAAAGTGTTTGAGCCAAATAGAATAGCAAATTTCTACTGACTAAATTCCAAAGCCTTGCAGCTTATTCAAGCAGCATAATTTTGACTATTAAATCTCACACAATTTCTATTGTTTTAAGTTATAGTAATATAAGAGAAAAAGCAGATATAAGAGGACCTTTTCTTTTGCAAAATCCTAATACTTTACTACCACTGCTAAAGTTTACAGAGTTCTCTTCTTCTCCAGTGTCACAAACTTCATTCAACTTGTATCTTCACAACTAGTAGACTGATTCTCAGAAAAACCTGAGCATGTATTATAAACTATGTTAATCAAGTATAATCCACCTTCAAAAAAAGCTAAGAGAACGGGATAAGTTTTTCAAAGATGACTACTATTCTAAATACTCTACTGTCTATTGTAATCTAGTAGAACAATGTTGAGCTAACCATTAAAATGATAGTATGTAAATGATCAGAAACATAAGTAGAAATATCTAGAATATTACTTGAAAAAGCAGAATGTACTTAATGTTAACAGAAAGTGATTAACAATCTTAAAGATCTTCTAAAAATATAGTGTACAAGTATAGAGTCTAGTAGTAAAAACTAGGAAAGTCTGTAAGTCTAACAGTGTTCTCTAGAAATAAGATAAGGTAGTAAAGTCTATAAAAAAGCCTATGGAGTTTAGTGTCAATAAAAAGTTAAGTTTTTTTACATTCACTTTTTCTTTAAGATTACTACAACTACAAGTAAGAGAGATAGATTTGAACTTAATTCACTTAAAGGTATAAACTATGATACACAAGGGCTAAGATAGTAGAACTTTACTATCTTCTCTATTATAAAGATATCTGATATATTTTTCCAAGAGTTGGCCTCTAATCCAAAATCCTTTCATTTGATAAAATATTACTATTGTAAACAATACTAATAACTATATAAAACACATTCTACTTTCTATTCTTCTTCTCTATTTATAACAATAGAGTTTAGTGAAGACAGTGTTCATTGACCTAGTATTGGATCCTTGAGAATATGTCAGAGTTAAAGACAGTGGACTTAATTTATTTTCATTTCATTTCTCATTTTATTTTATTTTATTTTATCTTCCATTTATTTCATAATTTTAAAACTTGGGATTAGAGATTAGTATGATATTACATCCAACTGTCACAAACTATTATATACCTGTGATACTGTGTCACAGTCACAGTCACATGATCATGTGTTACAAAAAAATGTAAAAGGTTCTGGAATAATGATGCTATATGATATGTTTACTACATGTTAATCTTATGACTAATACATTGTTATAATGCGCTGAGATACTAATATTTTTCTTTTTCTTTCATCTATTTTTCTGAATTTTATATTTCTTTTCTTTTGATTTTCTTTTTCTTATTTGATGATGAAGAGGTATGTGACTGTGGTCATATGACTTGTCACATGATGTGAGATCATAGGCCTAGAAAAGACTAGAGTGGTCTGAAGGGATAACATCAAAAAGCATGTTAACTACATGGCTACCTTATAGTATACACATGGTATACTCATGAACAATGCATGGACATTAGGACAGGAGTAATTATTTGTAGCATGGACCATGTATAACTTATATAAATAGGGTAGCAATTCAGCAGAGACTCCTTGTTGAGTTCTCTTGTGATCTCCACATTGATAGCTTACTGAGAGCTTTACTTGCTTGTGTAATTATTGGACTTTGTGTCTAGTGGTTGCTACAACAGTAGAACTCAACTATCTTCTGGGACTCTATGTTATGTGGACTCCTATTTTCTCTTTACTCTCATATCATCCTCAACTGTGAGCAGCATGCTTAATGTCAAGAAGATCTATAGCTAGGCCCTAGGCTTAAGAGATACACTAGCTAGGCAGGAAAAGCTTAGCTGGTCAGTTGCATGGTAGCCCACTTGTGTACATCGGTATTACCTTTTGTGAACATGGTAGATAGCATTCGAGTAGAAGGCTTGTGTTGTAGGTTCCTCTTGTAACCTATCCACACAGAGCAGCAGCATTATCCAGTAAGGAAACGTCTAGTTTAGAGATTTCCTTTTTAGGGATATTAGCCAGTGTTTTTAGGACAGTAGTTAGTAAGGAAGTAGACAGGTAGTTAGTAGATAGTGTGAGGTTGAATAGGAAGAATACCGGCTAGCATTTACAGAAGAATATCTTTGGAGAGAAACAATACCATTGTCAAACGCCAAGGCAATGAGAGAAAGATTAGGATATCACTGGTAACAAAGGACAGCAAGAGAATAAAATTTTGGTTTAAAGAAGGAATCTTTTGAAGAGTAAGATGGTAGATATTAGTCAAGTGAATATGGAGGAAATAATTAGAGAATATGGTGAAGAAAAAGCAGCTAGATAAATAAAGATAATAACATGATAATGTTAAAATCACAAAAACAAATATTGGAGTTACGAGTGGAGGCAAAAGAAAAGAAAAAAAGATAGGAAGATAGAGAACAAAGGAAAAGAGAGTATGAAGAAAGAAGAGAAGAAGAAGAGCAAAAGAGAAGAAAAGAATTAGAAGATGAAGAAGAAAGAAAGAGGGTAGATGAAGAATGGAGAAAGGTAGAAGAGATGAGAGTATGAGAGGAGAGAAGAGTAGAAAAGGAGTAGAGATAGCAAGATATGTGGTAAAGAAGGAGAGAGGAGAATAGACAGAGAGCAAGAGAAGAAGGAAAATGTTTTGTTTGTGGATGTTTTGGGCATATTGCTCATCACTGTAGAAATGTAGAGGAAGAGGAATCTGTACAGATACTCTCAAATAAATTTGAGGTGTTGAGAAGTAGAGTGATGCAAAGAGGAGAAGAAAGTAAAAGAGAAGCAGTAAAAGATAGAAAGGAAATTTTTAAGGAAGAAAAAGCAAAGAGAGAGGTAGAAGTAAGACAGACTAAAGTAGAATGGGAGGAGAAAAAAGAAAAATATTTGAGAGAAATAACAGTGAAGATTGGGTTGAAGCAGAAAGAAGAAGAAGAAGGAATTGTGGTAGATGCATTATTAGATAGTGGAGCGACAGGATTAGTGATGAGTGAAGAGTTTGCAAGGAAGCACAGATTTAGGAGAACAAAGTTAGAGAGGCTGATTTATGTGAGAAATGTGAATGGCATGCTCAATTATGTAAGGCCAATTGTAGATACAGTGGAGATAGAGATATATTTATATTTCAAGGGACATAAAGAGAGGACATTGATAGATGTGATAGGTGGACAGAAATAGGGAGTTATATTGGGTATGTCTTGGCTAGCATGCCATAACCCAGAGATAGATTGGAGAACAGGAGAAATACAGATGACAAGATGTCCAGAGAAGTGTAGAAAGAAGTAGAGAACAGGGAGACAGACAAAGCCAGAATGGAAAAAGCAAGAGGCAAAAGGAAAGAAAGAGAAGAGAAGACTTTAGAAGACTGACAACAGATGAAGAAATGGCATCAGCAAGAATAGTAGAAGAAAAGAAAGAAGAAGAAGACTTGATAGAGTTGAGAGCAGTAGAGAAAATGGTTCCAAGACAGTTCCATAAATATTTGAAGGTGTTTGAGAAAAAAGAGTCAATTGTTAAGAGTAGAGAGAGAGGAAGTGCAAGAATTTGTGAAGGATCAGTTGAGGAAGGGATACATTAGGCCATTGAAGTCATCACAGACTTCACCAGTGTTCTTTGTGCCAAAGAAGAATGGGAAGAAGAGGATGGTGTAAGACTATAAATACCTAAATAGTTGGATGATCAAGAACAATTATCTGTTGCCACTGATTTTAGATCTAATAAATAGTATTGGGAAGAAGAGGGTGTTTACAAAGATAGATTTGAGGTGGGGTTATAACAATGTGAGGATAAAGGAAGGAGATGAGTGGAAGGCAGCATTTTTGATATCAGAAGGGTCATTTGAACCTACAGTAATGTTCTTTGGGTCAACCAACTCACCAGCAATGTTCCAGACAATAATGAATGATTTGCTTAGAGATTTAGTAGTGGAAAAAAATATAGCAGTATTTATTGACAATGTGATGATAGCAACAGAAATGGAGGAAGGACATGATGAAATAGTAGAAGAAGTACTGAGGAGGCTAGAAGAAAATGACTTGTTTGTAATATCAGAGAAATGTGTATGGAAGGTTAAAGAAGTGAGATTTTTAGGAGTAGTAATTGGAGAAGATGGAGTGAGAATGGAGAAGAAAAAGGTTTAGGGAGTGATAGAGTGGCCAGTACCAAAGAGTCTGAAGGATGTGCAGAAGTTTTTGGGGTTGGCAAACTATTACAGACAGTTTGTCAAAGATTTTGCAAAGATAGCGAGGCCATTACATGAGATGACAAGGAAAGAGATAAAGTGGAGTTGGGAAGAGAAGTAGCAGAGAGTATTTAAGAAGCTGAAAGAAAGATTTACAGCAGAGCTGGTCTTGGTAATGCCAGATCTAGATAGAGAGATGAAAGTAGAGGCAGATGTGTCAAATTTTGTGATAGGAAGAGTGTTGTTGATGAAGTATGAAGATGAGAAGTGGAGGCCAGTTGCCTATGTTTTAAAATCATTAAATGAAGTAAAGAGAAATTATGAGATTCATGATAAAGAGATGTTAGCAATTATATGGTGCTTAGAGGTATGAAAACATTTTTTAGAAGGAGCTAAGGATCAGTTTGAAATATGGACAGATCACAAGAACTTGGAATACTTCATAAAAACTCAGAAGTTAAATCAAAGGCAGGCTAGATAAGCCTTATATTTGTTAAGATTTGATTTCACTTTGAAGCATATAGCTGGCAAGAGTATGGGATAAGCTAATAGTTTGAGTAGAAGAGCAGATTAGGCAGAAGGAGTGGAGAGAGATAATGAAAATCAGGTGATGCTAAAAAGAGAGTGGTTAGAGATTAGAGCAATAGATAAGAAACAGTAGTTGATCAAAGGAGTTGAGGAAGATATAATAGAGAAAATTAAAAAATCAGAAGCAAGGGATGATGAGGTGATAAAAACAGTGGAAGAAATGATGAAAGCAAGAGTAAAGGTATTGAGAAACGAAGAGTAGCAGATAGAGGATGACTTAGTGTTAAAAGAGGAGAAGGTATATATTCTAAGGGATGAGAAGTTGAGGTTGGAGATTATTTAGCTTCATCACAATACGCTGATAGTAAGACATGAAGGATAGTGGAAGACAGTAGAACTGGTTACTAGGAATTATTGGTGGCCAGGAGTTACAAGAGAAGTGAAAAAATATGTAGAGTGATGTGATCAGTGCCAGAGGATGAAGAATAGAGCAGAGATGCTGGCAGGAAAATTAAGACTTAACAATGTACCAAAGAAATTATGGCAGCATATATCAGTGAATTTTATTATGAAGTTGCCAGTGTCTAAAGGCTATGACTTGATTTTGGTAGTTTGCAATAGGTTTTCAAAAATGTTGCACTTTGTAGCAATGACAGAAAAAATAACAGCAGAAGGATTAGCAAAATTATTTAGAGATAATGTGTAGAAGTTGCATGGGTTGCCAGAGAGTGTAATTTCAGATAGAGGGCCCCAGTTTGTGGCAGGATTAATGAGAGAGTTGAATAAAATGTTGGGAATAGAAACAAAGTTGTCTACGGCATATCACCCATAGACAGATGGACAGATGGGAAGGATAAATTAGGAGCTAGAGCAGTACTTAAGAATGTATGTCAATCATAGACAGAACAATTGGTCAGAATAGTTGGCAACAGCAGAATTTGCATTCAACAACAAGATACATATAGTGACAAAGTTATCACTATTCAAAGTCAATCATAGGAGAGAACCAAGAATAGGCTTTGATATTAAAAAAAAAGGGGAAGAATGTAAAGGTAAGAGAATTTGTAAAGGAGATAAAGAATAGACATGAGGAGGCAAAAGCAGCATTGGTAAAGTCATAAGAAGAAATGAAGAAACAGACAGATAGGAATAGGAAAGAGGTAGAGGAGTATAGAGTGGGGGATAAGGTATTGATTAGTACAAAGGATTTTCCAATGGAATTAATGAAGAGAGCAACGAAGAAGATGAGAGAGAAGTATATAGGACCATATGTGATCAAGAAAATTATATCAGAGAATGTGGTAAAATTGGAGTTACCAGTGTCATTAAGAATATACCTAGTAGTAAATGTAAGAAGAATAGTGAAGTATCAAGAGCAAGTAGAGAGGCAGAAGAAGATATCACCACCTCCTATTGAGATAGCTAGTGAAAAGGAACATGAAGTAAAAAAGATTTTGGATAGAAGAGAGAGAAGAAGGAAACTAAAGTATTTAGTGAGATGGAAAGGTTATACAGCAGAAAAAGATACTTGGGAGGGACTAGAAAATTTGAAGAATGCAAGGGACTTAGTAGAAGAATTTGAGAAGGAGATAAGAGAAGAAGAAATATATCACAAAATAAACTACTTACTTATTTGTGATATCTGAACCTTGGGTGCACTCTCAGAGGTTTAGGAGTAATTTAGAAGTTCAATAATGATGACAATGATGATTAAGATCAATACAGATAATAATGAATAATGAATAATGAAAATTGATGTAAAATAATGTAAAATAATGTTGTTAAGTCTGAGGTCTAATCCTCAGACACAGAAGTATATATACAAAAGAGTGATGGTCCATGCACAAGCTGTTGCTGTCACATGATCAAAACTCATATCTGATGGAAGCTGTTATCTGTCATAGCAGCTGTCAGGCTAATTTTAGAAGGTAACTAATTATGTTACTACATTAACATGCTTGTATCTCTACTAATACTTATCACTTTGAGATGCATCATATATTGTTGTAAATATATTGATAAGCACTTTCCAATACAAGTTCAATCATGCGAATCTGTCCAGCTGTTTGTGAGATATTAACAGACAAAGCTTTTATAGCTACTGATAGCTTAATATCTCAGTCATTTGTTGTTGCTTTTGTACCTCCCATATATTTACAGATAGCCCTCATTTAGGGCTTTTCAGCACAACTTAGTTTGTGAAAATTGGTCCACTAGTTGTGGAGATACAAGCTGAATGAAGTTTGTGACAAAGTAAGATGAGTAGAAAAGAGAAGAGAAAAGCAAAAGACAATAGAGGTGGAGTTGAATCCAGAAGCGGAGAAGTTTAAGAAGAGTGAATTACTGGGGAAGTATACAGTGAGAATCTTGTTTGGATAGGATGATAAGAAATTTGAGAATAAATATTTGAAAAAATTAGAGAAAAATTGGGCAAGGTGGAAAGGAAAAGAGATAGGTAAGGGAGAGGCAGGAAGCTTTTCTGGAGTAGAAACCTCAAGAGGGGGGTACTGTTATGATATGTATGAGAACTAACATTTTTCTTTTTCTTTTATCTATTTTTCTTGATTTTATATTTTTTTTTCTTTTTGAATTTCTTTTCTTTTTATTAACAATGAAGAGGCATGTGACTGTGGTCAGGTGACAAGTCACATGACATTATGTCATAGGGCCTAGAGCAGTCTAGAAGGGCCTAGAAGAGTTTATAGTCTAGAAGAGTCTGGACAATGACATCAAGAAGCATATTAACATTGCTACCTCATAGTGTACACATGGTGCACTCATGGATGATACATGGACTTGAAAGTAGGATGCACAGTAGAAGTGTAGTCATAGCATGGACCATCTATAATAATATAAATAGGGTAGCAATATAGTGGAGACTCCTTGTTGAGTTCTCTTGTGATTCCTACATCAATAGCCTACTGAGAGCTTTACTTGCTTATATGATTATTGGACTTTGTGTCTAGTGGTTGCCACAACATCTGTATAAATAGGATAGCAATATACCAGAAACTCCTTGTTGAGTTTTCTTATGATTTCTATAAGATTCTTATCTTGTAAAACTACTTAGTATGTTATTAGCATATAATGGTCATATATGTCACAATCACATAATACAAAGAAAGTTCTAGAAAGTTCTAAAATAGATGATATTATATAGTATAGCAATAATATATTGGTCTTATGAAAAGCATATAAACTTTAAGATAAGTTAGTTGTAATATGTATACAGACTATGGTCTATAATATACATAGTCTGTAATATATAAGATAGACTAGCTTGTACTTGGAGCTTTATCAAGTTCTCTTGTAGTACTTAATTATGCTTTTGTTTTATCTTTGAGACCTAAGTTATAATTATTATTATTCTAATAGTCAGCTCAACATTTGTTCTGCTAGATTATAATAGAATGTAAAATATTTAGAATAGCAACTATCTTTAGAAAACCTCATCCTGTTTTCTTAGATTTTTCTGAAGGTAGGTTACACTTAATTAACATATTCTTCAATACATACTTTGTGTCAAGATCATAAGAAGTGGACTTAGTTTTTTATTATTTTCTTTTCTTACTTTCATTTTCTTTTTGATTTATTTCCATATTTTCTATTTATAGAACTTAGAGTTGGGGTTGATCAGTCACAGATTACGAGACATAAGGGAAAGGAATAGAAGAGTCTAGAAGAAGTGATATTATATAACATGTATACTGTATGTTGGCCTCATGCCTAACACATGGTTGTTTAGGGTAGGGTGCACAGTAGTTAGCATGGACCATCTAAATAGGTATATAAGGTAGACTACTTTGTAAAGGGCTTTCTATTGAGTTTTCTTGTGTTTACTCTAATACAAGAGTTTGTTCTTTTATCCAACTCTAAGGATTTAAGTTTATAACACTTAGGTTTTTCTAAAAATATAACTCTGTTGTATTCCTATAGCCTTTGTTCAGTTGTTCTAACAACTATTGTAGTATATAGATCAGTATAGCTAGCTTCTAAAACAAGAAATTGAAACTTATCTAAATAGTCCTCTACAATATAACTCTTTTAATAATATATTATTCCTTCTAGTTTGTTGATAGTTTCAGTAGCAGCATTTATTAGAAAAAAGTGAGTATAAAAAAACTTCTTGAATTTGAGCCATGTAAGAATGAAAAAGACTCCTATTTTGGATTCTTCTCAAAAAAGTCTTTTTAACTACTTTTCAGCTTAGCTACTTCTAAAGAAAGACAGAATCCAGAGAATTTTATTCTAATTGCATACAAACTGTTCTATAAATAGCTAGATGTAGAGAGAGTAGAAGCTAAAAAAGGCTTGTTCTGTTTGTTAGTTACTACTCAAGTCCAGTATATATAGTTGAGAATAACAAGAGAAGTTTTTAGATACAGAAGTGCTAGTAGAAAATAAAAGCCTTAATATAGAAGAGAGTATACTTGTAGATACAGATGCAAAATTGGATACTAAAGTATATAAGTCTTAGAGTTAGCTTATAAGACTAGTAAAAATGTTGTTAATGTTATGTTCTGAGATATGCTAACACTCAGCTACCTCCTATACATAATACTTGAGGAGTTCTAAGGCCTTGTTAGTATTGACAGTGATCATGGGGTAATCACTAGAAACAGACATCTATTAAGAAGTAAGAAAGAAAGAGAGAAGTTAAAACATGAAGTAGATTATCTAAGACTATCAGACTTGTAATGCTTTAAGGTTCCCAAGAAAAGATCTTATTCTGCTGTTAGAATAACTGAATAAAGTCTATAGATTATATGGAGTTTGTATCTCTAGGAAAACCTAAGTCTGTATTATAGACTATGCTAATCAAGTACACTCTATCTTAGAAAAACCTAAGAGAATAAGATAAGATGTTTTAAAGATAACTGCTATTCTAAATATTCTATTATCTATTATAACTTAGTAGAACAATACTAAGCTAACTATCAGAATAATAGTATACAGATGGTCAGAAACATAGGTAGAAACACCTAAAATATTATCTAAAAAGGCAGATTATACTTAATGTTGATAAGAAGTAGCTAGCAACAATTTGGAGGTCTTCTAGAAAGATAATGTACAAGTACAGTGTCTGACAGCAGAAATTAGAGAAGTCTGTAAGTCTGATAGTGTTTATTAGCAATAAGATAAGGCAAGAAAGTCTGTAGAAAAGTCTACAGAGTTTGGTATTGATAAATAGTTGGATTTCTTATAAAAAGTCCCAAATAGAGGCTATTTGCATATATATGAGATGTATAAAAGTAATTATAAGTCTCATTAGCTATTATCTCAGAAATGGCTAAATGAATTCATATAATTAAACTTGTATTAAAAAGTGCTCATCAAATTGTCTCTAACAATATATCATATATAACATAGTAACTAGTATTTAGAAAGATATAAGTATATTAATATAGTGATATAATTAGTTATATTTATTAGACACAGTTCACATTCTGTTATCTAAGATCTAATGATAAGCTTTTAGAAGTCCAATTAGCAACTTTTGTTATTTAGGTATACAAAATATGAGAGTTGGAATGATCTTTGACTTTAGCTTATATATTATACCTCTATTAGCCATATCAGTTATATATTTCAGAAGGAATATTCAGAATATCTTAGCAAACAAGTTCACTGGAAAATAAGAGGTATGTTATTATTAATACTAAAAGATAGCACTAGTTTTAGTTGATTTTCAGAATAAAACTTTATAGTGTAACTACTGACTTATATACTAAGTATACTACCCAGAATAGTTATCTATAAATAGAAACTGTTAAGTGAGTTACTCTAGTTTTGGATAATTCTCAGATATCTGGGATGAATATCCATAGAGTTTTTGAGAGTCTAGTAAGGATATCTGAGATAGAATAGAAAGTATAAATAGAAAAGAAAGCATTATCTATGAGTTAAAATAAATGTAACTAGATCAGGATGTGATAATTTTCTAAAATTAGCCTGACATCTACTATGGCAGAATCAGATATAAGTATTAATCATGTAATAAAAACAGCTTATATACAAATTATTACTCTTTTGTATATATATCCCTATATCTGAGAATTAGATCTTAGACTTAACAATATCATTTATCTCTCACCATCATTTATCTTTGTTTATTATCATCATCCTCTTAAACTTCTAAATTACTTCTAAACCTCTAAGAGTGTACCTAAGGTTTAGATATTACAAACAAGTAAGTAGTTTATTTTATAATATTGTCAGACTTTGCAAATTCTTACAAGCATACTATTAACTTCTGTTATTAAACCCTTTTACTATTATTGCTATAAGCTTTCTTCTTTCCTTTTCTAGTAAATTTCTAGATGTTTTTATTAGAGTTTCTAACTATCTGGTTACTATTATTCTTTACTTATGTCAGCATTGTTTCACCAGATTGGAATAGACTAGTCAGTCAATATACTTAGAAGTTCCTAGAGATCATAAAAGTTTATTAAAATCTGTAAATCTCACTTGTTACTCTAACATATATCTGATCTAGTATAGATTGTCCCTAGTTAATTGATCCTTAGACATTCTTCTTAGTAATCCCATGGATCTTTATTTCTTTATCTAAGAACTACTTATATCTAAAGTAAACTACTTACAATCTTTATTTCTCTAAATACTATCTTAGGCAAAATACTTAGTATATAAACTAGATAGTCATATTATAAATCTTATTCTAAAAATTAACTAAAACTAACACTATTTTCCAGCATTAACAGTAACATACCTCTCTACTCTTCAAGAAGAATAACTTGTGATGTTTGAATTGTGAACAATAGACTTGGTTTATATTTTATTTTATTTTAATTTTATTTTTCTAGACATAAAGAAGAGCTAGTTACTTAGCATAGACAGTCATGGATATTAGTAACCAGACTCAGACTGTTAACTAGACATTACTCATTGTTTAATTGGATGATGTTAAGTAGAATACTTGTATCTTTTCATGTAAGAGCTCTATGTTACAATGTTCACTTGTATATGCAAGAGAATGGCAAGCATTCCTAAGACTTTGTCTAGAGTAGAATGTCCTTCTTAGAACAAAATTATTTATATATTTTTGAAGCAGTAGTCAATAGAAGTAGTCAGTAAACAGTGTAAGATAAAACAAGAAGAGGGCTCACTAACACCTATAGAAATTAAGTTTAGTTCAGAATATGATTTAGAAGAAGAGACTAGCACCAATTCTGTTTTATCTCTTTATACATTCTTATCCCCTACTCTACCATCACTTTCATCATCACCTACTTCAATCAATTCTCTACCCATTTACTATAATATGAGCTAATATAGCTCAATCAACTCGGAGTAATTAGTTTAATAGCAAAAAGAGTAAATAGCTATTTTACAGATATTGAATACTCAAGCTGGACTAGGAAAAGGAGCAGTAGTGATCTTTTGACCTAATACAAAATCAAACATAAACATGGCTAAGCCACCAATATTCAATAGAGAAGTAGGAAAGATGTCAGGTTCTTTAATAGCATACAGACTTTTTATCAGAATGAAAATGAGAAATAATATAGTAGAAGAAGAGGTACAGTGGGTTTTGTCATATGTATAGAAAGAATCAGCAGATGTATAAAAGGAAAATGTTATAAAAAATTGGAAAGTGAAAGTTTGAGTTATGTAATAGTAAGAGAATTTTTATCAGATCTGAAGAAAGAATTTAGAGAAGGAGATGATGAGATGATAAAGGCAGTAGAACTGAAGAAGTGTTACAACTTCAAAAACCTTAGAATTGGTCAATAAAATAAATCTTGTATTAGGTTAATATAAGAAAACTCAATAGAGAACTCTATAAGATTGACTACCTTATATACCTCAGACTACTGGTCTGTATACTACTACTTTAACCTATCCTAAATGACCATACATCTACCTTAAGGTCAATATATATATAATACATTATATAATATTATTCTCTTCAGAATCTTCTACTATTTCCCATCATGACATATGATTATGTAACCATGTAACCATAACCATGACCATATGACATCATACCAAACCCTAATCCTAGTTCCAAAAATTCAAAATTCAAAATAAATTGAAAATAAAAATAGAAATAAGAAATAAAATAAAATAAAATAGTGTCTAATCTTTACAATTCTAACAAGAAGATAGAACAAGGAAGAAAAATGATAGAAGTGTTTGTACAAGAATTTAGAAGAACAACAAGAGAAAGTAAATATAAAGAAAAGCTATTAATTGAAAAGTTTAAGAGAGGAATGAATAGGATGATTAAAAGAAAGTTGATAAAACAGAACAACCTCCTAAAAGTATTAAACAGTAGTATAAGTAGGCAACAAACTTGGATAGACATTAGAAAAAAAGCAAAAGAAAAGAAGAAAGATTGAGAAAAAAGAGAGAAACAGAGCTTTTAGCTCTAAGAACAAATACACTAGCAACTACTGGTAAGATATAAAAGTAATAATTGTTATGACTCAAAGACCTTAGAGTGGGTCAATGTTATAATACGAAAGTATGGACAGACTTCTAGGGTTAGGGTTAGGACCTGTAGTTAATTATTAGTCTACAGCTAGAGAGAGATATGAGCACGTAACCTGGAAGTCATGTAATATAGGCTGAAGTAGTCTAGAGCAGTCTGAAAAGACTTAGGGTCTAGAAGGATCGGGAAGAGTCTAGAGTAGGAGTTAGGGTTAGAGATGACATCAAGGGACAACGGTTCTTCATGGTGTACACATGGTGTGCATATGTACAGCGGAGATTGAGAGTATGACGTCAGGGCATATATAGGAAGCATGGTGGCCTTATGGAAAACACATGGTGGATGAGTAATAGGACATGAGGTAGAAGCATGGACTTTAGGGTAGAAGAAGTATAGTTGTAGCATGGACCAATGTTACAATGTATTTAAGTAGAAATAGTTCCTGTAAAGAGTTTTCCATCAAGTTCTCTTGTGTAAACCCTATACAAGGTTCTTCTCCCAAACCAACACTAAGGTTTCTGAGTTGTAACAGTCAATGAATAGAATCTTATATTGGGTTAATACAAGAGAATTCGATAAAGAGCTCTTTACAAAGTAGTCTACCTTATATACCTATCCACATAGTCCATGCTAGCTACTGTGCATCCTACTCTAAAGTACCATGTGTAAGACATAAGGTCAACATATAGTGTATATGTTGTATGACGTCACTTCTTCTAAAACCTTCTATGTCTTTCTATATATCATATGACTTGTCACTATCACTGTCACCACATCATCTGATGTGACTGATATGTGACTGAGTGATGTCATCACTAATCCTAACTCTAAGTTCTAAAAATAGAAAAATAAAAATAAATTGAAATGAAAATGAAAATAAGAATAAGAAAATAAGAAAAAGCTAAGTCCACTTTCTGTGATCTTGACAATAATTGCCTCAGCCTCAAATTTAGCCTAGAAGACAAGAAATCTAACAGAGGATACCAGTAGAGCCTATACTAATAACAGGAGTAGAGAGGACAAATATAACTATAGTAAATCTATAACAGCAATAAATAGGATTTGCTCTTAGATAAAATCCCTATGCTATGAAGATAGATTATAAAAGAAACTATTATAGCTATGAAGATTTTAGACATTTGGTAAGAAACTGCAGAAATAGAAGAATTATATAATAAGGAAAGAGGCTTGAATATAAGAATAATTTGAACAATATGAACAATAATTTAAATAGAAAAGAAAATCTGGTAGTCCTTGACTAGGCTTTAGTAATAATAGATTTACAATACTTAGTAGAGTAATAGATAATATACCCTGCTGTGATCTGAATAATGGAGATATGTTGAAAGAAGTCATAATAAAGATTAGATTGGAGAAGATTGATACTTAGAAAGAAGTGATAGTGGAAATGTTATTGGATAATAGTATAATAAGATTGATTATAAGTTCAAAATTTAGAATTTAAATTAAAGAAAATAGAAAGACTTATATATAAGAAATATGGATGGTTTTTTTAACAAGGAGAGATCAATTAAGCATACAGTGGAAGTAAATATTTATTACCAGGAATATAGAGTAAGAATAGAAATCAATGTGATTAAAGGTCAAAAGTGGAATGTGATTTTGAAAATACTATAGCTAGCTCACCATAATACTGAAATTGATTGGAGAACAGAAGAGATAAAGATGACAAGATGTCTAGAAAAGTTTAAAAAGTAGAGACCAAAGCAGGAAAAAATGTGGTAGCAAAAATAAAAATAAGAAAAGATGAAAGAGAAAGAAGAAAGAAAGTGAGAGAAGAAAAAGAGAAAACTAAAGAAAAAAAAAGTAATAGAAGTGAAGAAGATAGCAGAGAAATGGAAAATTTGGAATAAAAGGGATGAAGTAGCAAAGTCTGAAGAAGAGACTAAAAAATTGATTTCTCAAAGATTTCACAAGTGGATTTATATCTTTAAAAAGAAAGTAAGTGAGAGAATACCAACAAAGAAAGTAGATCATATAATAGAAGTGAAGAAAGAGTTTGTGCTAAGGAAGAAGAAAGTATATCCATTGTTAAGGGAAAAGAGAGAAGAGATGTATAAATTCATAGAAGAACAATTGAGAAAAGTATCAGAGTTACAAATAGTAGACTTCATCTTATTTTCTATTTTCTTTTACTTTTCTTTTTATTAGAGTTAAGGTTTAGTGTGATATCATATTGTCACATTATAGGACTTAATGTCATATATTAGTCACATGTTATATAGCATATTAATGTTTTCTTGTGATCAATCTAATCTAAGGTCATACTTCTGATTTAACTCTGGTTTTAAGTTTATAATAAAAAGAGTATATTAGATCTTCCAAGTTGCTTCAAATGGTATTTGTATTTTTATAGAAAATAAGAATAGTAAAAAGAGAATAGCTTAGGATTATTAGTATTTAAATAAATGAACAATTAAAAATAATTATTCTATATCTTAATTTCAGATATTGTAGAAAACATAATTATAAAAAAAGTATTTACTAAACTAGATTTACAATAGGATTATAATAATATATGGATAAAGATAAGAGATAAGTAAAAAGTAGCATTCATAACTCTAGAAGAGTTGTTTAAATCAACTGTAATATTCTTTAGACTTATAAATTTCCTAATGATATTCTAAAACAATGATAGATAAGATCCTTTAGTATATATCAAGTCTATCCATTCTGAAGATACATTTTCATAGTGATACTGTTATTATAATATTTATAAAATAAGCCTGTCTTTCATAACAGCCATCCAACTTGCAATATATCTTTATAGTAGTAATACAACAACTGGAATACTTAGTTTTCTATGACAGGAGTACCTCTATTGAACTCAGTCTTTTATAACAGAGTGCTTCTATTTTACTGTCAATGTCTCACTACTGAAACCTCTGTTTGGTACAATATACTAAAACTCTGAGCATCTTCTATATATCTAACTTATATATAAAACTAGTAGTTATACTATAATTCACTGGTCTGATAATCAACAAAAATAACTCTTATTGAACTCAATCTCTGGTATTCAACAGTAATATACCAAATTAGTACTCACTTTTATCTTGGACTTTATCTACTTATCTGAAGTTGCAACCATGTAGCAGATAGATAATGCAACATATAAGCTAAAGCTAAGGTTATTTTAACAAGTCTACATTACCAAGCTTATTACATAGAGTTTCCATACTCTACACATTCTCAAGCCATACCCTACAGACTTTCATCTTCTGGTGTGAACTGTGCCTAATATCCTTCAGGATTTGATTAATATTAGAGAGATAGTAATTTTCATAGATGATATTATAGTAGATATAAAAGAAAAGAAAGGACATGATGAAGTAATAGAAAAAGTAGTAAGAAAGTTAGCAGAAAATAATTTATATATAAGACTGAAAAAATGCAAGTGAAAGATTAGAGAAGTAGGATTCTTAAAAGTAGTAATTAGACTTGAGAGGATAAAAATAGAGAAAGAAAAAGTAAAAGGAGTATTGGACTGACTGATTCTAAAAGAAGTTAAAGATATATAGTGTCAAGTTCACAAATAGTGGACTTAGCTCTTCCTCTATTTTATTTTTTATTTTTTATTTTTATTTTCATGCTGTTTTATTTTTCTATTTTTCTATTTTTAGAACAACTAGGGTTAAGGGTGATTGGTCACGCTGTCACATCAGTCACAACCTGATGGTGTAGTCACAAGACAGATCATAAGACTTGAGGAAATTTAGTAGAAGATTCAAGAACAGATGATGTCATACAACATGGACACCACATGTTGACCTCATGGACTACACATGGTTGTTTAGGGTAGGGTGCACAGTAGTTAGCACAGACCATCTGTAGGACTATATAAGGTAGACTA
>Ga0157364_1001453_pt1 | contig 20181 bp, 14 predicted proteins | sample AttsexASBM2_FD_111476 | JGI IMG/M metagenome (GOLD analysis project Ga0157364, IMG submission 111476) | Fungus gardens microbial communities from leaf cutter ant in Ribeirão Preto, State of São Paulo, Brazil - Atta sexdens ASBM2 | ecosystem: Host-associated > Fungi > Mycelium > Unclassified ...
ACCGTGGAAAGTTGAACCGGCTAATGGAAATTTGTTCATCCCGCCGAACACACGTCGAGTTGCATGACATATCGCCTCCTCCCTCTTGCATCATCTCTCCTCGTCCTGCCTTCCTAAAAATCCTCGGAAGTGCGCATTGCTCGTTTCCATCCTTTTGGACCTTTCCGACCTTTTCAGCGTTTGTCGCTCCTCTCCGAATTCCTCATCCTCGTATATATGTGCGTTTCATATCGAGGAGATTGTTTACTTACTTAAAACATATTTAAAAAATTGAATAAAATGCAAAAAAAAGACATATTCTCTTTTTTTATTATATCAGCCTTTGATCAGCAGCAGTTGCGAGGAAAAAGAAAACACTAAAAATAAGTTATTATTTAATATTAAGTAAACTATAAAAGAGGCATATTAAGAAATCAGACTACTCCTCGCCCTGATGAAGTAGACTGCAAGGTTCACGAAACATTGGCATTCCAAATATAGATCTGAACACGGAGGAAACTCACGAAACGCATAATCTTTATATATTAAGAAACTATATTTTCAACTTTATTTTCAACTACTTAAAATTATTTTAAATCCAGGCAGATTATAGCTCAATAAAGGCAGATTATAGCTCAATAAATTTTAATTCTGTAAAGTTAGTGCTATAGCTTCTCTATCTCTCTCTCTCTCTCTCTCTCTAATGTTAAAAAATTTTAAATTGTCATTATTATATTAGCTAATAAAATTCTTTATGAAATAAAATTGAGTTAAAATTCATTAAGGATTTCTTAACAGGATACATGTGACATTTTTTTATATATACATTCTATTAGTCAATTTATAAAATTCTTTTTTCTCTTTTAACGTAAAAAGAAATTGTAACATACTCCATGTAAGTTAACATATTCGCTACAATATTTCTATATTTCAATGAGGTCGTTAAATTATCAGCTTCATATTGTAACATTTTATTCTCTTTCTTTCTATCCATCATACACTTTTTTATTCTTTTTTTTATCCTTATGTCGATTCACGAGCCATTCCTTTTTTCATCACTGGCGCACGCTTAAGTCTCACATCAACAGCACTCAACCTCATGTATATATGCATTTCGATTACGGAGGAATATTTGGTAGGAAGGTATGAAGACAGGCAGAAAAACGGGAAGGAAGAAATATAGTGTATTGTGGGCGAGAGGACCGCACTAGAAAGTCTTTATCAGATATGTTATACCTGATACAATTTTCCTGAACGATTAGGCGTTTCTGTCAAGAAAACTTGTTCTTTCGATTAGAGAGTCGACACAGTTCTAAAAGATAACTGTCGTTGTTCAGTCGCATGCTACACGAAAGAATAATAAAATTGTTCCGAACAAGATTAATAGATTTCGGCGAAATAGATAAACCTGATGAGTTGGGTAATCCGCCGCAGTCCAACAGATCTCGGGAAGTTGTTTAACTCATACTTCCCTCGGTTCTCCTTTACGGTTGCGGAATGTAAATGCGGCTACGCAAATAACAAGACGCGCCACAACTCTTGGGAAGTTCGTGGAGGAAGGGATATTTGGTTAGTTCAAAGCTTCAAAAAAGGTTTTTTTTGACACGAAATTTTATATAATAATTTTAAAACGTGAAGACATACAAACAATTACATCTGAATAGTTACGAAAGTTAGATTTTAATTATATTGATTAATACGAATAATATTAATTTTTTATTGAACATTGCTCAATAATTATTTATTAATTATTTATATTTTAAATTAATAAATTAATTTTAAATTAATAAATAAAAAAATTAATTAATTTGCAATTACATGAATGATTTTTAATGAAACTTTAAGATCAAGCCATTATTAACGCCCTATTTTATTTTGGTCGAAATCTTGACACCAATTCAAGTTTGATGAAGTTTATCCATTGTATGATATTACCATTCGATTGTGAAGTGCTCAAATTTAACAAAGGACTTACAGTCGCTGCAAAGCGCAACACTATCGCGATGACAGATTCGATACATACTTGATATTCGGTGAAATATTGTCAAACGAGCACGTATATAAATGTCATTGCTAGTCAACCTAGAATCAGAGAGTAGGTTATTAAATGGAATATCACATTGATCATTTACCACAAGATAATTCTTTTTATTTATGCTTTTTAAGGAAAGAAACAAAATTATTTATAAAGAAACAAAAAATTTTTTAAATTTTTTAATTCTCTTGTTTTTTTCTATTTTTATTTTTTTTTACTTTCCTACTCTTGACTTTTTTATTCCTTTTTTATTTTCTATTTGTTTGTTCTATTCCCAATTTTTTATACTCTTATTTTTTTATCTTTTTTAAATCTTTTTATCTAATATTTTAAATCTTTTTTATTTTTTAATTCTTTTGTTAGAGTTAAAACGGTATCGAGAGAAAACTAGATGCACGCAGATATATCTCAGCCCTTTCTCTCAGTAAGAGGTCCAATTGATTAAATTAAACATTATACATAATTACATTGAAGAATTGAAAAAATACAGGACAAAAGATGTCGTATTAATTAAAAATTCCGTCGTTCTTGAAATTAATTCCACCAGGCGTAAACAATGCACGGAAAAGCGCGGCAATTAAGCTTTATCGAGTCTTGCACGAGCAATTTTCGGCCCAGCGTGTACAGGTGCATCCACGATAAAGGGATGTCAAGCGGCGACGATGAATGTCATGCATACGTTACGCCTATCCCCCGAAGCGTATTGCGACCGAAACGTTCCATTAATTGCGTTCGAGCGCGCTTCCAATCTCGCTTGTGAGGATTATTAAACGAAATTATCTTACGTCGGCCGTCGACGCCCGCATGGTTCTCCATCGTTCCTCATAAACACACAAAGGTGCAAATAGGATGAATAATAAGATGTAGATAACAACAGATGATCGATTAAATGGCAATAATAGAAATTTTTATTTACTTATGTAAATATTATATTCTGTTTAAAAAATATTTAATATCGAAATACTTTAAACGTAAATGTGAGACTTTCATACTTGCTTGATTATATGAAGATAAATTTTATCGACTAAACGTTAAATTATGTTCAACTCATATATCAAAATTAATTTGCAATGCAAGGAACAAAATATTGAAGTTTTATAAAACGTTAAATATTTTTGTATTAAATCAGTTAAGACGAGGTTATGACGTTTGTTGTGCAGCACGCACGTTACGTACTTAAGCTTGTCGTGTTATCATTTTCGTGTTAATGTTTTCGTATTATCTCTCGAAACATGATTCTTTATAAACAATCAGTAATTATAAACGATTATCAGGTAAAATTCACAATTAGCTATTTGTAAACGTTTTTTTATATCGAGTTTTTGTTGAAGAAAATGTCCTGTGATTGTCTTTCAGATAAAAAAGAATAGGGAATAGAAAATTATATAATTTATATAATTTATTATAAAGTGACGAGAGTTTATTATTGTTTAGTTATTGTTTTATAATTTTTTTTAGATGGTAATTGCTTTTTTTGAAAAAGCATTTCTCGCATTTTGAACTTCTCGTTGAAATTAAAAGCAAAATTTATTCTTGATTTGTTAATGACATATTAATTTCATTCCTTTGAAATGTGTTAACAAACATTATATAATAATAAATATGTATTACAAGTACCTCGAGATCTTGTTGAATTATTCACTTGAAATTAATTGGGTGCTTCATAAAATAAATATACTTAATTATAAAAATGTAAAATGTAAGCGTATTTTTATTGTAATATGTACAATACAGCTTAAAAATTTAACTCATAAAGCTTTTTCGTTATAATAGGATCAATTAAATGAAATTAAATACTTTACATTTGTATACTGAATGTATAATCGTATTAAAATGGGTGAAACCGGTAAACACGAATTAACTGAAACAATAGGAGCTTGCAAACGCAATTAAAAAATATTATTCCATGACTGTTTGGTTAAAAATGATAAGCTAATGCAAAAGTAGCAGAAATATAAATTTATATCGGAGAAATGCGCCAATTATTTTTGATTGAGTTAATGAAGAAAAAATAATTCAGCAAAATACGCTTTTATGTGCAGCTTTGTAAAACCAACTCATTTTCGAGAGTCACGTATATGTGCAAGGTGGGTGTTGTAACTGGCGTCATTAAAGTCACAATTATCGTCGCAACGACCCTTTTTAGCCCTTAACCAGCCAACTCGTCTGGCTGAAATCTCCCAATCTCCATTACGATGGTGCATCCCCAGTACGCATTCCTGCGAAACACATCAAAACAATATAGAACGTATGCATCTCATTTCCTATCGTTTATGCGCGATATTAGGATAACGACGATATTCCTAGGTCGCGTAGTTAGTAGTATATATATCTCTTATACTGATAACACGCGCCGGCGACAGCAGATTGATATGCATCCTGATGATTTATCATTTTATGCAAAACGCAAGAAAATAAATTCAAGAAGCGACAAACCGGAGAGAATTAATCTCTAATAAAATTAAAATTAAATCTAAAATTTCGTTCATTTTGATATCTCGTAAAATCTCGACAAGATATGTAAAACGCGATCGAGAAATTCGCGTTCATTGATAAAATCATATACCATTGACATATAAATTGACAAAATGCGATGTACGTAAACGCGTTGAAAACAATGCAACGCGCAAACGTCACGTATTTCCGCAGCAGTCGGCGTCGCGATACGGTATTTTGGCGGAGCTGCGACATGCCGTCATGTATACGTTGCTCGTCGATGAGAATCGTAGTGCAGGTCGACACCCGAGTGTGCGTATGCGCCCATGAATGTACGTGTGGACCAATATTGGCTGCCAAGTGAGGGATGCGGCACACGCTGCGCTTTCGAACTCTCCACCGCATCGGCCCGACCACCATCGAGAGAGAGAAGTAAGTTGGCAGCCGTCTTCAACTCGCAGAGCGTCGTTCCGCGGCGGGTCCGCCCGCGCTGAGTCTACTTGCGCTGTTCCCGACGTCTCACGTTGCCCGATAATGGGCTTCGCGCTCCGACTTTCAGAAAAATGTCTTGCAGCCTGGCTGTTGCCAACCGGTGCTACGTTATACGCTTATCTAAATCGATTTCTTCAAAAATGCGATGATGGAAATATCTGAAGCCTTTTATATATAGAACAAAATCTTTTTTGAAGCTAGGTATAAATCTGAATAGTTTTTAATTATAATATTTTTCGCGTATCATAAGAAATGCCATGGTAAATATATTTGCGAAAATTTAATATCGTCAAAGTTAGATGGAATTATTAAATAGCGTAATTTTATTTATACACGTATAAAAAAGAGTAATTATTCGCTCATATTAATGCGACTAAACGCAATTAATGTTAACGATATGGTATTATAAGAATATCTTAATCCATTTATTCAGTATTAATACTAAACTAATGATTCGTATATTACTTGCAAATTTTTTTCTAACGAAACAATTTATCGACATTTGTGACTTTTGCAAATTTTATGAAGTAGTAGTGCTGTCTATATGTTCGGGCACAAGGATAAACGTCTGAGAAATGCGCAACGCAAAGAAGCTAATTAGAGTTTCCTTGTGAAAGACGGCGGCTTAATAAAAGTGCAAACTTTAGTCACGACGTCGGACGTCGGTCGTTATAATAAATGTTAGGCGCGCGGCGATTCGCCCGAGAAATGTCAGCATGGTAAGCCATTGTCTCAACCTGAACAAAGCAGGGCGACCTTTCTCCTCAGGCATTAGCTTCTATGACTTTTATCGTTATTATGAAACGCTACAGGAACTTAACTTCGACGTGAAAATAAGGTGGAGTCATTTGAGCGATTCTATTTAACTTCTCAGAAAATATTGCTGCATTTCTTTCGACAATACATGTATCGAAGAACGATGTAAGCTTTTTTTTACGATTTTTCTTAATCTTGTTCCCGATATCCTTTTCATTTCTTCTTTCTTTCATATAATCTCTTATTCGTTTTAATTGGCAGACAATGTTTAATCAATAGCACAGATTTTTGTATGATCCCGCTTCGTCATTCAATTCCCACGAATATTAACTTATACAAGCAGGTTTTGCGACGTCCGTTTCCAATTTAAATTGTAATTTCGCGGGCGGTATATATCCGCTGCTTTTTGTTAAAAATCGATGTTGATAGGAGAGAGCGACGCGCAACTCAGGCATCGCATCGTAGAAGTTTCACAGCGCGATGAAGATTCCCCCACAGGGGTCCTTCTAGTCGCCTTGGGTATAGTATCATTTATCTGACTGCCAGCCCGCAAATTTATAGCGCGTAGTCTACAAACAAGCATGTTATCTCGACACAAGCGCTCACAACGCATCATTAATCCTTTACGGAAAAGTTATCGTCAACGTGAAATGGATCTGATCGAGCTCTTGCCTCACCTTAATACCTCCCTGGCGTTGAGTTTTATTATGAAATATCTCGCGCGCGTTAAATCTTACTGAAACTATATATTTTATAAATATTTTCCAAATATTAAATGAATATCGAAATATTTTATCGAAACGAATGTACGTTAAATCCACTCACGAAAACAAAAATGTTTCTAGCTACAGCTAATTCTAATTAGCTGAAATTGCATTAGCTACTATAGCTATGAAATTTGCTAATACAGAGGATTTGTTGGTATAGCTAATATAAGAACGTGATAGTATGCATGTCTGTTACAGATCAATTTAGTTAGCAACATGAAGTTAGTTGTCATAATTATCGGATATGGCCGTGTAAAAGAAAATTGTCTCTATCATTAAATATGGTTTGCTGAAACTGTACTTATTACCAAATTGTCTGCTACATAGACGATTACTGCAATGATCAATACATCGTTATAATAGCAAAATGCTTGTCTGTTACAATGATAATATTTAGGCCTCACAATTAATAGAAATTAGACCTCTCGGACACGACGTTAGGTGTCCATATAATATTACTGAGTTTAGTTGCCAAATCTAAGTTTTAGCTGTGGCAGCTAATCTTTTTTTTCGTAACTTACATCACGTCGATGATGAAAGTTTCAATCTAAATTCTTAAATAATTAATACATTATTTGACAAATGCTTCTCGCGCACGACAGCATAAATAACCGCGACGCGAGATCATTTCACATTCAACACGACGTTCCGTTCTGGATCTCACGCTCGGGCGAAACAACGTGCAAGAAAAATCGAGCGCACGCCCCTACATATATATTCAGCGGAAGACGTCCTTTAACGTCTAACTGCGCGTTCAATTTCGTCGTTTGCACATCCTTCAAAAAGTTGAGCCCATAAAAAGCATGGGTCGAAGTGGGGAATGGTGCCGAAGACATTCTAGGAAGATCCTCGATCCCCTAAGGACATTTCGCTCACATTGAACGTCCTTTTCCTTTCTCGCTCCTTACTGCTACTTCGATTCTTTTCTTTTTCGTCATTCTCGCTACGAAAGAGGACACGTTAGAATCCTTTGCCATGCACGTTCTAACGTGCAGGTATCCCCTCCGCGCCATAGTCGTCAATTCTGACTTTGATATAACACCTACGCCTTTGTACGTAACTCGGGGATCAGCTTCCTTGAGCGAACGGGGTGATTTAGGCACTATCTTGGGAGAAAGTCCGCCGATCGGGGGTTGGAGACGGAAGCGAGAGAATCGGCGCGATTCGCGAATATCAAATTGAAAAGTCGAATTTGAGGGTGCGAGAAACGGCCGGCGACGACGAAGTCGAGCAGAATGCGCGACGGCGAAGAAGAGTCGAACTTCGGCAATCTCAGTAACTCAAGCTGAAGAAGGCCTCACGCCGTTTCTTGAAATTCGCGAAGGATAGTATCTAACAACCGGGGCAGTCCTTCATCTAAGAGAACTGCCGAAGATAATTGCTTCCGGACTCATGAATAGACTGACCCTGACCATTTGCCTTATCTTTGTACTTACGTGAATATCAGCGATTACTTGGAAAATCATTGTTTTAAACATTGTTATCTTCAATAAATTATTATATAACACATTACCTTTAACTCGATAACAAGTTAAAGATATGTTCGCGAAAATAGATCGATTTTCATTTTGCTTTAATATACTTAGTTTGTGACCTGAATAACGACTACACAACGCAGAATATTAGTATTTCGTTGACACACCTCTTTTTTCGATCGCTTTTTGACATTAATGTATAATAATGTATAATAATGTATAATAGTATATAATAGTATATAATAGTGTGACCCACATCCAGAACAATGTTTAAACAATTAATATTCTTATTTAAAAAATTTAATTAATATGAAAAAAATGATGGATCAATTTCAAGGTCTGTAGAACATATACATTCAAATAATTTTTGATTGAAATTTCATTACATTTGTGAAAAAAATTCTTGAGTTCAATAAAGAAAAAACAAATAAAATCTTCAAAAAATTATAATTTTTAAAAAATTCAATATTAAAAGTTAAAAATTTACAGTTATTGTTATTCAGATATGATACTTTGAAAAAAAAATTAGTTTGTAAGTTGGTTTTGGATAAAGGATATTTATTTTGCATATTGAATGTAAGCTATTTTGGGAATTGAAAAAATAGAGATTTTTTTATAAACACTTTGTATTTTTGTTCTACAAAATGAAAGAAAATTGAGTTTCAGAGAGATTGAAATAATTTTGTGAGTGATTCACACCCAGTATATCAACGAAGAATTAGTATAACACTGTTAAAACGAGTATCATACTATTAGATTTGAGCACTTTTTATTTATTCAAAAAATCAAATTAGGTACAACAGACTATAATAATAATAATAATAATAATCTTCTTTAAATGAAGTTATTTTGATGAATGTAATAACCTCTTGGTGAAATATACATTTTATAGTATGTATAACGCACGTGGAGAGGAATAAAATTAGGATAGGGGTTTTGTACTGAGATCACGATATAGTCGTGCGAAAAATTCGATCTCACGCGGTAAGAGCAGCCTGAAATCGAGTCGACAAAAGTACGATCGCGGGGCAGCGTGCCGGCGCATAGCGGCGCGCGGAACGATATTAAAATCGATGCCGGCAACAGATGTGCAAGGATAGCTTTACGGTGCCGGAGCCAATAACGAAAATCATTAAATTAACCTTAACCACCGGCCGCGCCAAGTATTAACGGCGTGATAATTTTATTATGTGGCGTTTATACAAAACTCGCGGGTAACCGATCGCGACCCAGTATTTAGAGAACATCCTTTGTATCTCGAGCGAATAGTTGTTCCTCTTTAACTTATTTTTGTGCACATCTATTGTTTGTCACTTCGATTTTTAGGTTTCTTATCAATCTAAATTATGATTTTTATTCTATATTTTCTCATTATATATTAGATATTTTTAAACCTAATAAATATTTATTTAAATTATTTTTAGTAAATATTTTATGTCCGTGGAACTTCTCAATTAATTCCTGACAGATGTAATAAAATTAATAAAATTACATTTGTCAAATATTAATTGAGAAGTTTCGCTGCAATTTATAATTAATATTTTTTAATACTCTCTGAATTTGCATTTTTTATTAGTTTGTATTTTTATTAGTTGTGCTTTTATCTTTCATTTATATTTCACCAAAGAATTTCAGAAAGCAAGAAATAAAACATTGTTTTTATGGACAGTTTTGAATGTTCAACAAACAATGGCGGAATTAGAATAAATGAATTACTATCATATCTATATCAACAAATTTAACTTGATTAAATTAGTGAAATGATTGTTAATCTTTTCACAGTTAAACGAAATAATTTAATTAGTGCTAAATAATTTAAATTTGCTTCAGCAAGTAAGACTTGCCTTAGGATTAATAATAAAATACATTCTCTCCATGGTAAGCCTTCCTGTCACGTGAATTCTTTCTTTTCCTCCTATCGGCGTCCCAGTATGTTGCAAGTTGGATTAAAACTTGGAAAGTTTCTGGGATGGCGCGACGTGACGCCACCAAGAATCGGTACATATATTCGACATACAAAGGAAAGAAACCAAAGAGAAAGCATGAGAGTGCATTTTTTTTCTCCATGATGCTGCGCCACTTAAGTTAAATGTGAAATGAGTATTTTTGAAATAATTAAAAACGCCAAGCATTTTATCAGCTTGAACGTTATCGTAAACTTCATAAAAAATTATTTACAAGAAATTATCGCGATTTTTTCTTCCACACACACAAAGATCTTGCATGTATCGATTTCTACTTATATCACAAGTTTAGAAACCACAGATTATCTTTAGCGAATTTTTTTAAACTTATCTATGTCTAAAAAGTTCTTATTAATAAATAAAAAATTATTATTACAATATTATTATTACAACACAAATCACAATTCATGATTCGGAATTGTAATAGCTGTTTGAATAATTGTTACAAAAAAAAATTAATTAGAGAGATGAATATAATAATATAACACGAATCACCTTATTAGCTCAATATCGCGATATTTTTATATCGCAAAAGTCTTTAATTAGATCAGTTTTGTCACTTCCTCAAAGTATCTAAAATAATAAATAATGTGCTGAATTGATGTTTGTTAGTTGCTGCCAATCAAATTAATAAAGTTGTTTCACGATCTGATGCGTTTTTCCGGTCGTACAAGAATGTTGCACAAACTTGTTATTGGAGATAAAACGCGGGGAATGAAATTACTAAGCAAATAGACAAAATGCTATTTTAAAAAATTACACTGAGAAATTAATGTTTTCATATAAAAGCTGATCGACCAGGATTTTATTAAATATGAAAAGAGCTCTTTTATCTTGAGTAGCACGTGTACGTATATTTACTTCCTATATAAATAATTTACAAATTATCGATAATGTTAAATATTCCGCGTTTCCTACGGAATGTGAACACAAGGCGACGGGAGCTTTATCGGGTATGTCCCGGATTCGGGTGATACAACGTTGGAGAATCAACGGTGCCCGGAATAGGGATTCCGACGCGAGACCTCTGCAAGACCGGAGGCCAAGCAACCGGGATGTTGTGTGTTGGTAGAGACGCGGAAAACACGAAAGCGTAAACACTGACTTAAATCACCGTGCACGCCTCGGGGGAGGATCGACGCGCGGTGTGTGTCGAAGGATACTGAACTTCCCTCTTTGCTTTCCCTCACCCTTTGTCGCACCGGCGAACGTGGTGGAATGATGAGGTGTCGTGCCCGGATAGAGAGAGAGGGCTTTCCGGACCACTATCCCATCTGATTCCGTAATCCATTCCGGATACCTACAGCATCCTCCTTACTTCCTTCAGCATCCCTTCTGTAACCTATCCTGGCTCTCGGCTATGTCTCCTCGTTCTTCTCCCATCGCCGTTGCCTTCTTCGTCGTACTTCTATTGGCATCCTATCGCTAAGACACGAGGACGAGACGAGAGCGACGGGAGAGGCGACGACAGCACGGGGCATCAGTCTCCTGTATCTTCGCGCCACGTCCGGGCCCTGAAGATTCCCCGAAGAAATTCCTCGGCTCGATTCGCTCACACGCTCGCGCGTCCAATACAAATACTGTCCCCGTTCGACGTGCATCCGCTTTCCTTTCCTCCGGAAAGCGTCGTGCGTCGGTAAGGTGGAATCTGCGAAATTCAAATATTTCGCTGAGAGAAAAAGATAGAGAAGGAAAAGGAAAGCGAACGAGTGGAAGATCGAGGAAGGGAGAAAGAGTCATTTATTCTGCGCTTTCCGGATGAATCTGCTTCAAGCATCTAAAACAGGTAGTTGCAAACGGTTACAATACTGCCGACAAGAGAAATTCAGCAATGCGTAAATTCAAAAGATTTCGAACACAACGAGAATTTAAAGTAGTTTGAATACGAACACGACAACTATTTTTTATCATGGTTAAAAATTAGGTTTAGGAAGGTAAAATAATCTGCAATTGTATAACATGTACTGCAATCTGAGTACAAAGCATAGGATTGCACACACACGCATTCACTCATACACCCATATAGCCCTCACGTCGCGACGATATTAAAAGGAAGATTATTTCGGAATGTGCTGGGGACAGTGATAAAAGAGCATCTAAAGAATTTCCTGTTCTATAGGATGGAATTATGAAGCTATCCGAAGGCGTTCTAACGTCGTGTATGGCAATTTGTGCTCGATATATAATTTCCTTCGTGCTTCCTCATACAAATATGCAGGACGCATACTTCTAAGAAGTATATGCATAAAATAACCGAGATTATACAAGCTGTTCTAGGACGTTCTGAGCCGTCTTTCACATAGGAATTTCGTTAGGTAGAAGTCGACTTCGAGATAGTAAAAAAGAAATTGAAAACACGGAAGGAATAGCAATATATTCCCATGATAAGAGAGGTAGACCGAGACCGTCAAGGAGAGTGTCAGAGGATTGAGCGATCGAAAGAAGAGCGTTTGCGAGACATCAGCAGCACTAATGTCTTCTCCGTGAGATCGCATTCACGACGTATGAAAATATCCAAGAGCGACCGGGATGAATATGTTTCGCGCGGCTTTTATCGATCATTGTCGTCTGCCGCCGAGAACTAAATGCGAAACGCATTTCGCGCCGCGAGCTACTTTAATGTCCGCAACAAGGCTCGCCTCGCGCGCGGCTATTAAGGTAATGTTATTTAAACGCGATAAATTGCTCCGCGCGCAATTATAAAGAATAATGCCGACTGCGGAAAGTAATGTACGATACGAAAGGAATGCCGAGCCTTTTATAATCGTGCTTCACTGAATTTATCCGGCTACTTCGCGCAACATGCTGATCAATGAGAAAATAAGTACAATAAATAAAAACCGCGATATTTGTATAAAAGTAAAACAGAGGAAATCTGTAAAAATAATTATTTAATATTGTATATAATAAAAATAATTATTTAATTTTTTTTTATCTTCATTTCTCGAAAGTCAAGTGAATGAATCCCGTAAGATTATCTCTCTTTCTCCCTCTGTGATTTTTCATATATTCTTCTTCGATTAAAATAAAAATAAAGCGCAATAGCAACAATGGCAACATTATTATGAAAAAAAATGATTAATGTTAATTGATTAATAGCATAGACATTGACGTATAAAACGCAACAAAAATTCCTCGCTCCTCCGACAGCGGTGAGATGCTTCTCTCTCGTCGCGGAATAAATCGCCGCAATTTGCAGGACGTCACTACGGTGACGCAAAATTGCTTTTCTCACCTCTCCGCTCGGCAGCGCGGTAAAAGTTAAGTATCTCATCGACTTAGTCACCCGGGTATACACGCTCGCGCATCTTGTGGAACTTTCACGAAAGATCAAAGCACGCAGAGACGTGGAGGGAAAGCCGAGGGTTGTGGAAACGAACGCCGGAGCTGCATCGCACGCGAAGGATACTTCGAGCGAACTTCCGGATGTAGAGATATCCCGTCCTTTACCGCTTGACTGGCTGGCCCGGGCAAACTTTCTGGAACCATACGGAACACGAGAAACTTTTCGATGACTTTGGATCGCGTTCTGATACGCCATTATCGAAAGAATTCCGACAGTTAATAGGATATGGTTAATTTCTGAAGAAAAATTCTTTTAGATGAAATGGTTGCTGTGTTCAAAGGATGCATTTTTTTGTTTATCATGAAAAAAAACAATCAATTTAAAAAAATTTTTTTAAAGTGATATCTCACCAATTTGCAGTTTGAAATTCTCAACATTTCTTTTTCTTTTATTAATTAATAATAATAAATTAATTAGTATGGTTGTATTAAAATTGAAAATTAATTTGGATTGTACCATTTAATATATTAGCAACAGATTCTTTAATAAATCATTGATTAGTACGTAATTATTTTATAAAAGATCAGAATTTTATAAAGGTTTTAAATTTATGGATTTCAATATCCACTTTAGAAGAATCTTTCGTATAGTGAAACTGTTGAAAAGCAAAATTTCACAGTCAAAGATAAAAGATTACAATACGAAGAGTTGACAAAAAACAAAGACTTCAAAGAGCATAACGCATGGAATTGTTCAATTTCCCAGCGTAAACAAAAATATCACGACAAACGGTGGTCGGCAATGCTTCAGGACACGGGGTGCATTCCAGATAACCATGCACGCGAAAAGCGCAAACGTGCGAAACACCACTAGTGGAAAACAATAGTGAAGTGAAAGAGGAGCAAGGCGGAGGGGAGGACAAAAAACCGTAGTAACATTTGCCGAGTACTGAAGCGCGTTGTTCGACGCGGCCGAAGATTACAACTGTCCGGCAGCTGAACGCAGCTGCAACTGGATGTCGCGCAACGCGATGCAAAGTAGCTCTAGAAACAGTAATTTTTGTGTGACCAAAAAGCATGTCAGCTAGACAGACAGAGAGAAATATGCCGTGAAGGTTGAGAAATATTCAAGGAAGCAACAATCGAAGAGAGAAGTGTGACTAAGAAAAATTAACAGCGCGTAAAGAGTAGAAAGATGGGTAAAACGAGAATGTAAAAGGGATGAGAATGAAAAAAAGGGAACTTGGATGGCTGATGAAAGAATTTTGCAGAAGTGAAAGAAGAGCAAAGAAATGTACTGACAGATAATTTACAGGGTAGTTCGTGCATAATCATTAATCGCGATTTGTGAAATGATTTTAGAAATTATTTTTACTCGATTGGATGGTCACTCGATTTACAAATCAAAATATCATGTCATCTCTTGTGTTTTTCATATAATTGAAATTTAAAACTAATTTTGTCCAATTAACGATGATTTACATATGATTTAAAATTTAAGACCTTCTCTTCAAAATTAAAATTAAATTTTATTTTTCGTATAACATATTAATCGCCCATGTATAAAAAATATTATTATAGATTCCGATCCCTGATAATTTGAAAGCAAAATCGCCTTTCTTTTTGTTGGCATTTATAGCAAAACTTAATCACTTCTAAAAAATTCGTTATGATCAGCTTACAAAAGCCACCCTGTATAAAAGGGTAGCCAAAGGCATCAGAGGCTGCGGAGAAAAAAGATGGAGATGATGGGATTGAAGCGAGACAGAGACGAAGAATTGAAAAGGTAGGCAAAATGGTAGTGAGGATGAAACGAGCGCAGGGGGTAAGAGGGTTTTGCCGTCTACGCGAGAAGGGGAGGTGAGCGGCGCCCCGGCTCGCATTCCAAGCAGACTCGGTGAACCGGGTTCATTATTTTCTCGTTATAAGTTTCTACAACTCCGGCTTGTTGTCGTAATGCTGTTAACGCGGACGCGCCGCGAATTGTTAAAGAGGCGAACGATCGGCGCACATATATACCCGACAGCTTCCTTGAGCCGCGCGTCACGCGCTACCCCCTTTGTCACCGCCGCCAACCCCCATCACATCGACTCTCGCCGAGTCGTCATCATAGCGCTTCTTTTCGTCGGCTTCGTTTATTAACCTCGGTATGCCACCCTCTCCTTTGGCTCTGGAGTTATATCCAAAGGATAAGTATTCTCTGTCTGTGTGATCTGCATTCCGGTCCAGATTCCAACCGAGGTATTGCCACTGTGAATCTTCATTGTATCTATTACAGCGGCATTTTCTCTTTGTGTGGAGAACCGAACAATTCTGGGTCCCGAAATATTTTATTATGACGAGTTAAATAATACAGAAATGTAAAATATATTATTACAACGAGAGCTAAAGGTACATTTCATTTCTTTATCATATACATAATTGTAAATATTTTCAAAAAAATTTACACAGTTTAATTATCACAGTTAAATATTTTATTTATTGATTTAATCAGAATTGCTTTAAAATATAGTTGAAGATTTAAAAAATTTGAATTATGTAAAGAACTTATAAGGATACTGAGGATGGTCCACACAGGAACCGAAACATTTATAATTTATGTTTAATTATTTTATTAACTGCGCTTAACTCTCTTTTGTCCTAAAAACTCTTAGCTTTATTAGTTTTTTTTATTCACTCCGGTTGGATTGTTCATTCCGGTGTTTTCAATTAATATTTTTCATTGAATTATTTTTATTCATCAATCTTTGGTAACGCGATTGGCATCATTTTCTATACTAGACATGTTCGCGGATTCAAATGAAATTTGACACAGCGAAGTTAAATGCGTGATATGACGCGTCGTTCAATTAATTTCCACGCGAGCGAGTTGATATCGGAAACATATTGTTTCACATTTTACCTATTACTATTATCTGTGCTCGTCTTTGTTACGAAACACGAAATGAAACAAGGGAAACGAATCATCGTTAAACGAACGATTTTTAAAATGCTGATTGTACAATCGTAATCTGCGACCACTGACTTTACATTTTTCTATGTTTCATTGAAAAAAATTGACGATTATATTAAGCGTTTTGTGTAACGAATATTCTATTTTAAATTGAAGAGATTATCTCCTAAATCTCCTGCGTGTTAATTATTCTTGTATATATATATATCTTTTTATCAATAATTCTTGCGTATCTTGGATATATGTACGTTTAATTCTATATTAAATTCTTCATCAATGATATAAATTCTATCTAAAAAGCAGTGAAAGTCGAAATGCGGTAATTACTGTCACATTAAATATTCCATTTGCGTAAGAGTAAAATTGCGGTAATTCATTACCACAGTAATAATTACATATTGTTGTACTGTGATATGCATATTGGGGTAATTAATTCGTATATATTATGCAAATAAAAATCTGAAAAGATATATAGAGACAAAAACAGATAAAATGTAATATTTACTTATGTCGATATAAAATTTTAATAATACATATTATTTATGATTATTAAAAAATTATAAAATTTCAACATAGAAAATAAGCAATAATAGTAACATTATACAGTATTTTAATAATTTTGCTTACAAAAGTCTAAATAAAATACAGTTAGCATTATTATTACAATAGCTTTTATCAGTATAAATAATTAAATGCATATATAATCAAGCGCTCGCGCTTGTCTCCGTCAATGAAATTTCCAGAAATATTTTAGCGCGAATGCGCTGCAATTAAACTGCAGTTGTTCAAGTAAAAGCCTTCCTAAATACTTTCCTCGATATTATGTACTGTCGTTTAGATGCGATTTTAAAAGCCTTCTTATAAGCTTGACTCGAAGAAACGGACGTTCATATTGTTCCGCCGGATAATTTCCGTTTATTATTCTCATCGTGATTAACTAGAACATTGTCATCCACGCATTTCCTCCTTCGCAAGTATATTAATAATCATGTTACAAAAAAAGATGCGATTGATATCACGGAAGAATGCAAGTAAAAGGAGCTTTAAATACTATTCTAATTTGTTGAACGGAACATCCGCCGCTTCCAGTTAAGTTAACGCTCTTCAGCTTTCCAATATTCTTTATATATATAATACTATTTAATAGATTATTTTTAACTTCCCTTTCAAGATAGTAGACTATATCGCAATGTTTTCTTTAAGTAATTTATTTTAAATTAAACACTTAAATATCTTCGAATTTTACATCTTACGTAATGATCCACAAAAAAATATTATTTAGATAAATTGTATATCTTTTCTAATAATCAGAATTTTAGTATTATCTTTTCCATAGAGATATAATAGATTGGAGATACAAGTGAGATGAGATTCCTATTTAGATTCGACATCAATCAAATGAAGCACCGCGCTGTACGCGTTCTAGTGAAAACCGCGAGAGAACCAAAGTTCCCACGAGTCGATAAATGAACTTCATCTCGCTCGTATTTCTGGAATTAATATAGTACGCCATACATTTTTAAGACGCTTCATTAACTGCTCTGACAATGCTTGCCACTCTAGTTTGATTTCAATTAATTAATTAATTAATTTAACATTAAATAAAACGTAACCTAATCTCTAAGAAGATATATATAAAATACTGATAAATTGAAACTTGATATTGTTCGTAGTTAGAGAGAAATGTAATTATAGAAGAGAAATATATAATATAATTAGTATTTAAAAAAAACCTGTTCACGGAAAAAATATTATCCGAACGACATAAAAAGATTTAAATAACATATATTGCGTATGAAATGCTCTTACAAGATGTTCTTTTCTAGAAATAAATAATTTCCTATATTAAATATTTAAATTTAAAATACTTCATGTATATTAAGAAAGATTTTAAAATAGCATGACATTCTTGGACGACATGTATACACAACCTATTTCCCTTTAAGTAGTCGCGCGCGTCAACCTCCTTTCCAACCGGCGCAATCTTGATTCACCCATCCGTTGCTCTTTTCAAGTTTTTCTTCCCTCCTTACGTTTATTAATAAACGACCGGGCGACTCTTCGTATACCATCCTCCTCACGGGAAAGTCGACTCGGGACGCAACTTGTCGAGGGAGAGGGTGATACTCACTTCATCGTTTCTTTATGACACCCTGCGGGATTATCGAGGAGCCGCCCGGACTTGATATATACCGTGCCTCTGTTCTTATCAGACACGGAAGGATGTTATATGATCTTATGGACGAATGTATCCTCTTATGTTTGGCGCTTCTACTTTATCTCCGACTAGTGTTGGAAATATAATATCATATAAAATCTCCACACTTTCGATTTCTTGCTATTTTTGAGATTCATATATTTAATATTTAAACAAAATTTGATTAACTTAATTTTACAAAAGTTAAATTAAATTATTTTTAATATAAGAATAAATTATTTTTGGCATACATAAAATTAGATATACTCTGTATAATATAGATCTGTATGATATAATTTTAAATTAATAATAGATCATTTTATTAAATATGTATTAAACTTTAATTTTAAACTAATTTTCTCTCAAATTTACGAAGTCTATTTCTAGTATAATTTTTGATGCTAAATTTAAATCTACCATTGTAATGTTTCAAGTCCGATTTTTTAGGTCTAGATTTTTTAAGAAAAGATATTTTTTTCAATATATAATGAAATTTTATCGAAATTAAAAAACTAATCAAAAATGTATAGTGTTTAATTTTTGTCTTTTATACTTCAAATCGATTTCGCACATAGAGTCGCTTAGCATTCGTTTTCCTATAATGTTTCTCAATTATTACCCAATCCTAATTCGCCTTGTTGCACCTAAATTATTCGAACAGAAATCCTATATTTTAAAAAGGACATACTATATTTCCTTCTCTCTCTCTTAAAAAATTCGATTTAATGGATTTTAATTTAATTTTTGGCGGCAGATTCGAACTCTAAAATACATTATAAAAAATTGTTTCCTTGTACTAAAAATTATTCACAATTTGTAAACTAATGTTATTGGGTAAATTTAAATGCATAATTTATCATCAAATAGGGTCCACATGTATCGTATAAACGTTGAATCGAGATTAAATATTGATCGATGTCAAACATTTTGGGATATTCAATAATGCTATTTCAGTATGACAGTTCATTTGTGTTGTCTGATCAAAATAAATTATGGAAATTAGCTCTTAAACTTTGCATGATCAGCTATCAGACTTGTACGCTTACGCATCGCTGCATTTCACGCTGCAACATCACAGACGTTATTGGAATTATAAACTGAGTCAATGAGTCTATCATGACCAGACTGTATGCGATGAGCTCGTAAAGTTGAGTGCAGATATAACGCCGGTGATAAAACCGATAGTCGTGTGTATGTCGCGATCAAAGCGCATTCGCCGTGGTATATTAAACAGGCTCGCTTTATTCAAATGTATTAATACGCATTAGATATAGTGATGTGTACTCGCGTGAAGAATTAAAAACGCACATTTGTGGAAGCGATGATGCCTGCCTTTCGATAGATTCGGATTAATCCCCTCGGGATTAAAGGGATATTCGCACATAACAATTGTTCTTTAAATAAAAACGAACGAACGGCTTTCAGGATTTTTTTACCGATATCAACGTGAAGACGACGGAGGTTGCACCAGAATGAGAGGCAAGAGGTTTTTGCCATAATTAATATACTCGCAGCGAAATCGATAATCCGCGATTCCTGGGCGATCGCGCATATCCGCGAGAGAACGTAACCAGTCGTCAGACGTCAAAAGCAAAGCGCAATTATCAACAGAGGGCTTTCCCTTCCTGGCAGCATCCGCCGCGATATTGCTGTGAGCCGGATATACCTCTTCTACTGGGTGTGTCTGACCAACCGTGCTTCCTTTCACTTGCAAGTACGCATGTGACTTTTGACGCGGACATAAATAAAGCGTCCCACAATTGCTATTAAAAGAGTGTAATATCGAGAACGGGGAAAAATGATAAATATGTGAAATAAATAAACGAGACATATTATTTTTCA